>OHSP01000020.1_pt1 | contig 152140 bp, 155 predicted proteins | sample 1578711 | NCBI WGS metagenome assembly OHSP01 (sample SAMEA3879584, study PRJEB24766) | human gut metagenome | biome: human-associated habitat; feature: feces | place: USA | collected 1985/1987
TCGGCAGAAGCCTTCTTTTGAACCACTCGCCTAGCGAGTGGTTTTCTTCATACAAAAATCCCCGCATCCGATCGGATGCGGGGGCAAGCAGAATTGCATAGGGCAGGGGGGATCATTCTGCCCGGCGGAGGCAGTCCAAGCACCAATCCTGTACGCTGCGGCCAACCTGCTCCGGCGTGAGTGTGTCCACCGACAGCCAGTCCACGTTGTCTTTCTGGGCGAACCAAGCCCGTTTAAGGGACAGCATATGGGTGATGTAGTGGTCAAAAAACTCCCGGGAGCGTGTGGCATCGGCCTCTTTTCGGGCACGGAGCACAGTGTCCGAGGCATCCAGAAAAAGGATGCGGTCAGGCATGCAGCGCCGCACAGCGGCAAGCTCCTTGTGTAAGGGGCGCTCGACCTCCCAATTCTGGCCGATGCTCTGGGGGTAGTGCAGGGTGTAAAACTCAATCTCCTCCGCACCAAAATCCAGCACACTGCAGGGGTATTGCACGGCTTGCTCCCAGCGGCGCACTTCGTTGGCCAGCCAAAGTTTTTGGATCTCAAGGTAGTCTGGATACTGCTTTTTGTCCAGCTGACGGCTGCGCACTTGCTGGATCACATCGCCGGTGGACTCAAAAAACACCTGTACCTGAGGGGTATGGTGTTGCAGATAGCGGGCGGCAGTGGTTTTGCCCACAGCCATGCATCCTTGCAGAGATAATACCATGGGAACAGCCTCCTTACAGAAAGATGGTGAGAAAAAACGCCCTTCGCTGTGTCGGCAGCGAAGGGCGTTTTGCTGATTGCTGATTATTTTGAAGGGATTATTTTTTAGCGAAAATTAGTCGCTGACGTAGGGCATCAGAGCAACATGACGAGCACGCTTGATGGCGATGGTCAGTGCACGCTGATGGTAAGCGCAGGTGCCGGTGACGCGGCGGGGAATGATCTTCGCACGCTCAGAGACATACTTGCGCAGACGGGGCACGTCCTTGTAATCGATGGTGTCGATGCGATCGACACAGAAGCTGCAGACCTTCTTGCGGCCGCGGCGGATGGGGCGCGCGGGGCGAGAGCCTTCGGTTCTTTCAAAAGCCATTGCTTATTACCTCCTGTTGGATTTTTGTACGGTAGACCGTATTGGGGTCAGAACGGCAGGTCATCGCTGTCATCAATGACGGCGAAGTCGTCCGCACTGCCGGCAGAGTAGCTCGGAGCTGCTTCCACAGCGGCAGGGCGGGCAGGGGCCTGGTTCTGGTAGGACGGAGCGGAATTCTGATACGCTCCGCCGCCTTGATTCGAGCCCTTAGAGCCTGCAAAGCTGACATTGTTGGCTACGATCTCCACCGCAGTGCGATTGTTGCCGTTCTTGTCCTGATACTGGCGAGACTGGATGCTGCCTTCAATGGCGATCAGGCTGCCTTTCTGGAAATACTTAGAAACAAACTCTGCGGTCTGACGCCAAGCCACTACATCAATAAAGTCGGCCTGACGCTGCTCACCCGGGCGGGCGAAATTGCGGTCGCACGCAATGCGGAAACTGACCACGTTGATCCCGGTCTGGGTAGTGCGAAGTTCGGGGTCGGCCACGAGCCGGCCCATAATGGCTACAACGTTCAACATAACACAGACTCCTTTTTGGTCACGAAAAGATTACTCCTCGTGGGCAATGATCAGGCTGCGCATGACGCCCTCAGTGATCTTGTACACACGGTCCAGCTCAGCGGGGAAGCTGGGCTCGGCGGTGAAGTTGATCACAGTGTAGACGCCCTCCTCCTCGTCGTTGATGGGGTAGGCCAGACGGCGCTTGCCCCACTCGTCGATGGAATCGATCGTACCGTTGGCCTCGATCAGGGACTTGAACTTACCCACCAGAGCGGCGGAAGCCTCCTCGTCGAGAGCGGCGCTGGTAATCAGCATGGTTTCGTACTTTGCCATTTTTGTAGCACCTCCTTTTGGACTTGAGGGCCCCGGCCTTTTGCCGGGACCAAGGGTACGCAGGGTGTTTGATGCCCTGCGCGGCTTGTCTTATTCAGACAGCAACTTATTATAGCAAGGATAATTGGCTTTGTCAACCCCTTGCGGCAAAAACTTGGGCGAAAAACAAGAGCGGCGCCAAAGCCGCTCTCTTGGCGGCCGATGCGGCAGAGCAGGCCGAAGCGGGGATACCTATATTGATATAGGGGTGCGGCGGAGCAAAATACGGCGGTTTTGTACTACAATCTGCGTCGGATGTAAAGATGCAGCAAAAATTTCAAAAAACCTTTTGCATTTTGGTCCTGGACGTACTATAATCAGAGTTGCACAAAAACTAGTGCGAAAAATTGGGCATTTCGCCCATTGTTGTGCCTGGTTCTCACAGAGGAAAAATGGGAAAGAAGGATGGTTTTATGAGCTCTGTGTTTCGTAACCTTGCGATCATTATGTTTACAGCAAAATTGTTTGGTCTGCTGGCCCGCAAGTGCCATGCGCCCCAGGTGGTGGGAGAGATCGTAGCCGGTCTGCTGATCGGGCCCTGTATGCTGGATCTGGTGCAGCCAAGCGACACCATTGCTATTTTTGCCGAGATCGGCGTGGTGCTGCTGATGTTCAGCACCGGCCTTGGCACCAATCTGAAAGAACTGCTGCGGGCAGGGCCCATTGCCACCTTGGTGGCCTGTATGGGTGTGGCCGTGCCCATGGCGGGCGGAACACTGCTGTACGGTCTGTTCTACGGTTTTTCGGCCGTGGGCAGTGATGGATTCTACCGCGCTTTGTTTATCGGTACGATCATGACCGCCACCAGCGTGTCCATTACTGTGGCCACGCTGCAGGAACTGGGCAAGCTGAAAAGCTTTTTGGGCACCACCATCGTCAGCGCTGCAGTGATCGACGACGTGCTGGGCATCGTGGTGCTGACCTGTGTGCTGGGTGCCAGTTCGGGCACCGGTTCTGGCTTGGGCAAGGTGCTGCTGGATACGGTGCTGTTCTTCCTTACGGCTTTGGTCGTAGGTGTGCTGTTCCACTATGGGATGAAGTGGCTGGATAAGCGCAACCCCCACACCCAGCGCATTACCATTCTCAGCATGGTGTTCTGCTTTGCTATGGCGTATCTGGCAGAGGAATACTTCGGCATTGCGGACATTACCGGCGCATATATTGCCGGTATCGTGCTCTGCTCCATCGATGACGCCCCCTATGTGGAGCGTCGGGTGGACATCAGCAACTATGTGCTGTTTGCACCGGTGTTCTTTGCCAGCATCGGCCTGAAGACCGATATCAGCGGTCTGACGCCGGAGATCCTGCTGTTCAGTGTCTGCTTTGTGCTGGTGGCGCTTGGCAGCAAGATCCTGTCCTGCGGTCTGGCAGCCAAGCTCTGCCGCTTCTCCTGGAGCGACAGCCTCAAGGTGGGCGTAGGTATGATGACCCGCGGTGAGGTGGCGCTGATCGTGGCCCAGAAAGGCCTGGCCGCCGGTGTGGTGGAGCCGGTATATTTTACCGCCGTCATCTTGCTGATCGTGGTATCCTCGGTGTCAACGCCGCTGGTGATGAAAGCGCTTTTTAGCCGTGACCCGGCCCAGCCTGCTCCCGCAGATGCGCAAAAGGCGTAAGCGCCTGTGATGTGATAGAAAACAGCCCGGTTCACAGTGAACCGGGCTGTTTTTTGTATAAAGGGAGAGGGGGATCAAGCCTTTTCCACGGCGATCAGGATCCGCACCTTTTTTCCGGCGGGGCAGCCAAAGCTGTCGTACCAGCCGATCAGGTGATGATTTTCGGGGGATACCTGTGCCAGGGTAGTGGCGAAATACTGCCCGCCGGACCACAGGTACACCTGCATTTCATCGGCGGTCTCGTACCGTGCAGAGCCGCTCATCGCCCAGCCAGGACCCAGACGATCCAGCATCACCGGAGCCAGCTGCACCATAGAGCGCACGGTTTTGCCGTCCGGCGCTTTGCCAATGGCGACGCCTCCGGCTACTACGGGGTATTTGACCGATGTCTGGTACCGCACCGGCTGGCCGGATACATAGCAGGTATAATCTGCGCCGCTGCCCAGCATCTGCAGCAGAGAACCAGCGGTGCCGCCCACGGCTGCACCGGTCTGACGCAGCACATACCCAGCCAGTGCACCCGTGCTGCCGGAAAGGGTATTCCAGCTGGAGGAAAGGATGCTGCCGTCGATCAGCCCATAGAGCACATCGCTGGTGCTGGGCATCAGGATGTTTTTAAGCTCCAGCGCAGCCTGTGCGCTTTCGTTTTGCTCCGGCTGCCCGGAGGATTGCCCTCCGCCGGGCAGAGCAGCAGCCCGAAGCGCCTGGTCGATCTGTCCGCCCACGGCATCGGTCATCGTCCGCACCGTATCCAGAGCGCCGTACTCCCACAAGTCTCCGGTGGCATCGTTCAGGATCAAACGGTCGATCTCTCCCTTGTCATTGGTGGTGTAGTACCGTACCCGGCCGGAAAGTCCCGCCCCGGCTAGGCGGCTGGGACGAACCGTCCCAGCCACACCCTCCGCTGTCGTATCCAGGATCTGTATGTTTTGTGCAAAAGGGTGCTCGCCCAGGGCAGTGCCGTTCTCGTTGACCTGCCCATTGAGGGATGCGGTCTCCAGCGAGCGCAGATGCTCGCCGTTTTCGTCCACCAACAACTCCACCAGCCACCCTGCGGGGTAGTTGGTGCGCTGGTCTACATGAACGGTGCGCTGTACGCCGTCGGTACAGGCGACTGTAACGGCCTGGGCTACGCTGGCGCCGTTCTCCTGGGTCAGGGTGCGGGCAGAATCCTGCACCACGCCGTAAAATACTTGGTCGGCCTGCTCGCCGGTCAGTACCTGGACGACCTCGTTGTCCATGCCCAGCAGCAAAGTGACGGCCTGCCCTACGCCGCCGCCTGCCAGGGAGGACAGCTGATAGGCAGCCGCCGGGGAGGCGATGGTGTACTGGGTGCCTGCCACCGTCACCGACGTGGGGGCGCTGGCGGTGGGGGAGACCGCCGTGATGCGGCCTGCGGCTTTTCGGTCGTAGATCCACAACGTGCGGGAGGTCTCGCTGTAATAGTAGACATCATAGGGGGCAAGCTGGGACTGGGTCGTCACCTGGTCGTTGCGGTACGCAGCAGCAGGAGCAAAGGGCAGGGCAGTGCCCTCTCCGGCCACAAAAGGCCCCTGCACCCCGCTGAGCAGCACCGAGCCCAGGTCAACTTTGCCGTCGGTGACGGTCAGGCCCAGGGTGCCGGCGTAGGGAGCTCCCTCACTGTTGAGGGCGGTCAGGGCGTTGTACAGCAGGACTGCACCCTGTTCCAAGGTCATCCCCTGGCCTTTTTGTGCGGTCAGACCGCTGCGCAGGCCCAAGGTGCTGGCTTTGTTCAGCTGTGCATCCGGGAAACTGCCCCCCAGCTTGGCTACATCATACCCCAGCAGGCGCAGGGTCATGGTGCAGCCCTCTTCCAGGGTCAGCCCTTGTTCCGGACGGAAAGAGCCGTCTGCATAACCGCTCATCCAGCCGTGCTGCACGGCAGTGCGTACATAAGGGGCATAAGGAGAGCTGCTGTCCAGGTCCAGATACAGCCGTCCGGTGGCGTTCTGGGTGTTGACGCTGTTGCGCTGCGCCGAAAATGCAGTGAGCATCCGGGCAAACTGGCCCCGGGTCAGGGGTGCGGCAAGGTTGGCCGTCTGGTCAGGGGTCAGCGCTCCCAATGTAATGGCGGTCTGGACTGCTGCATTGGAGCCGCTGGCGGAGGCTGGCAGCACCAACATGGAAAATGCAGTGCAAACCGCCAGTAAAAATGCGAGAAGACGTTTTTTCATGGTTTCTTCCTCTCTGTTTTGGATGGGGTCAGAGTTTTTAATCATACCGCAGTGCCTCAATGGGATTGAGCCGTGCAGCGCGTTTGGCGGGCAGATAGCCGAACAGCACGCCGATGCCTACCGAGATCATAAAGGCCACCGCGGCTGCATCAAAGGAGGGGGAGACGCTCATCTCCACCCCCAGGCTGGCGGTAAACAGGGGCAGGATCTGGTTGATGCCCAGGGAGACCAGATAGCCAAGAGCGATGCCCAGGCTTCCGCCCAGGGCAGAGGTGGTAGCGGCCTCCACGACAAATTGGGTCAGGATGATGCGCTCTTTTGCGCCCAGAGCCTTGCGTATGCCGATCTCCCGGGTGCGCTCGGTGACCGATACCAGCATGATGTTCATGATGCCGATGCCGCCTACCAGCAGGGAGATGCCTGCAATGGCGGTGAGGATGCCGACCATGATGTTGATCATGCCGGACATCATCTGGATGCTCTCGCTCAGGCTCTCTACATAGATATAGTCATCCCGGCTGACCCGCTTTTCCAGCTCGGTCTGGAGATAGACCTTGGCGGGGGTGGTCTCGGCACCTTCCGCCAGGATGGCATAATACATATTTACAACATTTTGATGCTCCTGGCGCATCAGCGTGCTGTACGGCACAAAGACCATATCGTCCTGGCCGCCTTCCTGCTGCTGCGCAAGGTTTTTGGTCTTGGGCTGCAGCACCCCGACCACGCGATACGGATTGGGGCCTACTTTTAAGGTCTGTCCCAGGCCGTTGCCCCCAAAGATCACTCGGTTGACGTAGTCGCCAATAACACAGATGCTTTTGGTGTCCAGGATATCGGCATACTGCAAGCCGCGGCCGCTGGCCAGGTCGTATTTTTCAATGGTAAGATAATCTTCGTTCACACCGCTCACACTGGTAAAGCGGTATTCCTTGGAACCTACCTTCATCTGGGTGCTGGCGCCGTAGATGGGGGAGAGCGAGCGGAAATACTCCGGTTTAGCCTCGATGAGGCGGTGCATCTCGTCCACCGATACGGTGCGTGTACCGGAGGTGTATAAGTTGATGGCCAGCAGGTCGGAACCCATGGTGTTGTACAGGTCGGTAAACATTCCGGTCATGCCGTTGCCCAGACCCACGATCACGATGACTGCCATCACGCCGATGATAATGCCCAGCATGGTCAAAAAGCTGCGCAGTTTGTTGCTCCAGACATTTTGGACTGCCTGGCGGAAGGTCTCCAGCATCATGCCTGCGCCCCCCTTTCCGGTGCAAAGGCGGAGTGTACCACCGCATCGGGGGAGTGGGCATCTCCATCATAGACGATCTGCCCGTCCTCCAGCCGGATGATCCGTTCTGCCTGCACCGCAATGGAGTTGTCGTGGGTGATCAGCACCACGGTATGGCCCTGCTGGTGCAGCTGCTGCAGCATGGCCAGCACTTCCCGGCCGGTGTGGCTGTCCAATGCGCCGGTAGGCTCGTCCGCCAGGATCACCGGCGGATTGCGCACCAGTGCCCGTGCGATGGATACCCGCTGCTGCTGGCCGCCGGAAAGCTGGCTGGGCTTGTTTTTCAGCTTATCGCCCAGGCCAACCTGCTCCAGCGCAGCCTTGGCAAGGGCATGGCGCTCTGCCCGGGGAACACCGGCGTAAATCAGCGGGACCTCTACGTTTTCCAAAAGGTTCAGCTTGGGCAAAAGGTTGTACTGCTGAAAGATGAACCCCAGCTTTTCGTTGCGGATGGCGGCCAGCTCGTTGCGGGACATCTGCCCCACATCCCGGCCGTCCAGTCGGTAGGTCCCATCCGTGGGCACATCCAGGCAGCCGATGATGTTCATGCAGGTGGATTTGCCCGAGCCGGACTGCCCCACGATGGCCACAAACTCGCCCCGGTCGATCCGCATAGAGATGTGATCCGCTGCTTTTACCGTGGTATCACCCATCTGATAGTATTTGCATACCCCGTCAAACTCGATCAGTGCGCTCATGGATCAGCCCTCCGTTGTGGTCATTGTGACGGCGGCGCCGCCATAGTAACCGGCATTGGTCAGGGTGGAGGGGTCGTATCCGATCACATCGCCGTCGGTCAGCCCGCTGAGGATCTGAATGTACTGGTCATCGCTGATACCGGTACGGACCGGAACATACACATACCCTTCCGGTGCAGTCATGGACGGATCGGCGTTGGCAGCACTGGGGCTGTCGGTGGTCACCAGCACATAGCTGCCCCGCAGCAGGGCGGCGTTGGGCACTGCCAGCACATCCTGGACTTGCTCGGTCTGGATCTGGACGGTGGCGTTCATGCCGGGGCGCAGCTCGCCGGTGCGGTCGATGCGTACTGTTACCGGATAGGTCGTGGTGCCGCCGGTGGTAGTGCCTGCGACCAGCACACTGGTCACAACACCGGTGTATACCTCGCCAGGCACTGCGTCTGCCCGGATCTCCACCGTCTGCCCAGGTTTCAGGGAGCGGATCTTCAGCTCGTCCACTGCCAGGTTCATTTCCAGATAGCTCATATCATAGATGGTGCACAGGCTTTCGTTGTCGGAGAGGCTGGTGCCCACGGTGTCGCCGGCTTTGACCCGCTTTTCCACTACGGTGCCCCGGATCGGAGAGGTGATGGTGTAATTGGCCAGCGCTCTCTGGGCAGCCTCCACGTTCAGCTGCGCACTGCGCACAGAGGTCTGTGCGGTACGGGACTGCCGATCCAGATCCCGGCCAGACAGCCGGAGCAGGACCGTATCCCGCCGCACCGAAGCGCCTTCGGCTGCACAAAGCTCTGCCACAGTGCCGGAGGCGGCAGCTGTGATCGTCTGCTCCTGCTGGTAGCGGAAATGAGCAGAACCAATGGAGCCCACGCCGTTTACGGTGGAGGCTGCGGCCTGGGCGGGGGTCAGTCCGCCGGGATTGGGGACGGCAATGGTCACCGTCCGGGTCAATAGATTGCTTCCGCTGGCACTGTCTGTTCCGGACACCGACCGCACGGTGCCCTCCAGCGCTTCAAAGGTGGTGTCTACCAGCACCTGGGCTTTCTGCCCGATGCTGAACCCGGCGGCTTCGGCAGCGGGAAATTCCAGTCCCAGCAGCATCACCGATCGGTCACGCACAACGGCCAGCTCCTGTCCGATCTGCACGGCATCGCCTTTTCCCACCAGGAACGCGGTCAGGGTGCCGTCGATGGGGCTGCGGATAGTTTGATCGTCCAAAGCATTTTCGTAGCCGTTTTTTGCTTCTTCCAGGGCCAGCTGGGCTTTTTCACACTCGGCAGAAGCGTCGGCGCTGTCCAGTGTGTACAGCACGGTGCCTTTTTCGATCTCGTCACCCAGCTCAAAGTCTGCGGTCAGGACAGTCCCCTTGACCAGGGTGCGCACGGTGTAGGCGTCCGCCGCTTGGATGGTGCCGCTGCCGTTGAAGGTGTTTACGATGTCCCGCCGTTCCAGCGGCTGTTGGATGTAGTTGGCGGATGCTGGGGCGGTCTGGGGGGACAGCATTGGGCCAACTACGGCTCCGCCGATCACAAGCACACCGGCCGCAGCGGCCAGCAGTTTCCAATGGCGTTTGCAGAAACCCTGTGCCCGGTGCAGGAACGGCTCCCGGACCGCGGTGGATGTTTTTTCTGGATTTTCGTTTTGCATCATGCAGCAAAGACCTCCTGTTATTGGATAAGACCAAGCGGGAAGCGCCCTGATCTTTTCAGTACAAGGCGCTTGCAGCCGGACTGTGCGGCATAAGTATCCCGCGTTGCAGCAGTAAAATCAACCAAAACAGCCCAAATTTAAGCTGTTTTTAAGATGAGGGGCAGGAACGGGGGATAAAATGCTTGCTTGCTCGTTAATACGAAAGAGGCAGCGGTTTTCCTGCAAAGACAGAACGAAAATTCGTCTGCCAGACAGCGCAGCAGGGAACAGACAAAAAGACCTTGACAAATCCATTGGAAAGCGTTAAAATGTTTAGCGTTGTAAGATATATGGGCCCGTAGCTCAGTTGGGAGAGCGCTGCGTTCGCATCGCAGAGGTCAAGGGTTCGAATCCCTCCGGGTCCACCAATTTGATCGCAGGTCGAACCCCTGAGACGGCAATTATTGCCTTGTCTTATGGGTTCGTACTTGCGGCCCAGATCAAGAGCAAGCTGTAATGGCTTGCTCTTTTTCTTTTCAAAAGCCAATATCATCAAAAGCGTACTCAATTTCATCCAAAAGCATGCGTTCCGCGATTTCATAGTCCCCCAGCATTTCATCAATAGGAAAATGCGCTTTGAGAACATGTAGCAGGTACTCGGCCAGCCCTTCGGAGTCATAGCCTTCAACCTCTGCTGTACCAAGGGGCTGAATCATGCCAGTACGAAGATGATGTGCCAGTTTATCTGCGCCGATGATGATCTTGTTCCCTTTTGGGATAACTACTTTCTCGCCAGACAGAGCCTTCTCAACCTCCACGTCTTGATTGGAAGTGAGGATTTGCCCAATTTTATACTTCATGTTTTTCCTCCTTTTCTTTTGGTAGTCGAGTAGCAGACGGAACGAAGATTTCCTATATATACGTATAATGCGAGGGGGCAAGGTGATTGCGCTCTCTGTCCCTTTACTTTTTCAGAAAATCTTTTTGAGTTTTATCGACTACAAGTACTACCAATAGCCAAAAAGCCTTATACGTCAAGCACTTTCCACGGTAGCAGGCTCGGTAGCAGAGGGCTCGGGCTCGACTACCTCGACTGCAATGGAGATACGGCAGAGCTGATTTTCAGGGACGAAGGCCCTAAGCTGCTTTGCAAGCTGCCCCGCATCGAGGATTCCAGTAAAGCAGAGCTGCACGTTCTCCAAAGTCATTTTTTTTTGTCGGCGCAATGCGCTCGGTCAGACCAAAGTCCTCTCTAAACCTTTCCAGGTCTTCACGAACAGGCTTGAAGCCTCTCGGAAAGCTGAACCCCAGCTTGTGAAGTCTGGATGTGCAGGTCGAGACAGGAACGCCCAGCAGCTCGGCAATCGCGGACATTCCTACTTTATAGTTCGCAAGAATGTTCTTCACGTATTCCTTTTGCAGGGTCTCAGGCTGCGCCTTAAAGTCTGCGTAAGCAATAGGCTTACCCAGGTCGATCTTATGAACTGGTCCGCTCATTTCTCTTATCTCCTTTGCTGTATACTGCGGGATTCGGCACCCGCCTCTGTGAGGCTTCTTCTTAGAACTCCTCGCAGTGATCGCCTTCTCACGCACATCTTCAAAGAAGACGTGTCTTTCATCTTTCATATTACTCCCCCCAACGTGCCCCGGACGACCCGTATCGCGTTTTACCAGCAGGGCCCTTAGATTTACCCTCTGATAAGATTGGACGCGATACGGGCTGTTCTGGGCTTGTTTTAATCAGCTCGCTCCATACGGACCTCACAGACTCCGCAGATCAGGCTTAGGTCAGCCGTGGTCTTGACTTCCTGACCACAGATCGGGCAGACATACTTGTGGGCCTTTTCGCGCTCAGCCTTTGCCTTAGGCTTAGGAGCGACTCTGGCGAAAGGAACTTCCAGCACAAAGCCGTTGTCCTCGAGCGTCTTCTTAAAAGCCTCAGTCGGCTCAGTCAGAGAGTAGCCAACCGTGCGGTCATACCCGATCTCCAGGTCACGGGCCTCAGCCTCGGCCTTGAAGGTTTTGTTGTGGTAGCGGCCCTTCTGGCAGGTGTCCGCAATATCGTTCACCAGGCAGTAGAGGTGGACCATCTCGTGGCACATCGTTGCCGCAGTGTTTGCGGAAGGACGGTTGAGGTATTCCGCGCCGATATTGATCTCGTACTGACCTGCGGTATCGTTCGACCAGATTTTCTTTGTGGAGCAGTGGCCGTACGCTTTGGGCGTAGACTGAACAGTGATGACTGGCTTCGGCAGTGCGTTCTCGAAGTACACGCGGTTCAGAATGTCGAACAGGCCTTCGAGCTTAGTAACGACATCGGACATCTTCATCTCGGGGACCTCGGTCTCAGAGGTCTCAGTCTCAGTGGTCTCAGCTTCCTCGTAGAGTTTCCAGCGGCGGTCAAAGCTCGCTGCGGCCATGCGGGTCGGCTCAGCGTCAGGCTCGTTAGCGGGAACAGAAAAGATTTTGCGCTCCGCTTCATCAATGCTGACGACCAGGCGGACCTCGTTGGTCTCCTTGTTGATGATCTTCTTATTAAGTACGATAGTCATATCCTTCATTGTAACTGCCTCCTTGAAGTTTTCCATTGTTTTCCAACTGACAATTATATTTTACCGCAATCAGTAAGAAATGGGAGCGCGCTAAACTGCCGGGATTCCGCGGAGTTTCCTATGCGGTTTTACCGCTTTTAGTACGCACAGTATTTTCCAGAAGCATTGCGACGGTCATAGGGCCTACGCCGCCAGGTACAGGAGTGATCGCCGAGGCGATTTCCGATACCGGACCAAAATCCACATCACCGCAGAGCTTACCCTCTGCCGTGCGGTTGATTCCTACATCGATGACGATCGCCCCAGGCTTCACCATCTCCGCAGTAATAAAGCAAGGCTTACCTACTGCGGAGATCAGCACGTCAGCCTGTCTGGTGAAGGCAGCAAGGTCCTTCGTTTTAGAGTGGCATACTGTGACCGTCGCGTCAGCTTGCAGCAGCATGAGCGCAAGAGGCTTTCCCACAGTATTGCTGCGACCAACTACGACGCAGTGCTTTCCGGCTACGTCTCCCAGGAGGCGCATGATACCGGCCGGAGTGCAGGGAACAGGGCCGTCCTCGCCGATCATAAGGCGACCAAGGTTGTTCGGGTGGAAGCCGTCAACGTCTTTCTCCGGCGGTATTGCGCCGAGAACCTTCTTCGCGTCAATATGATCGGGAAGCGGCAGCTGAACGAGAACGCCGTCCGCCCAGCGGCACAGCTCCTCGACTGACGCGATCACTTCTTCGGTCGTCGCGGTAGCAGGCAGCCTGCGAGAGCAGGACTGGAGCCCGACCTCTGCGCAGGCGCGTTCCTTATTGCGAACATATACCGAAGAGGCAGGATCTTCTCCGACCATAAGAACTGCGAGCTTTGCTTTTGCGCCGCGGAGAGAGTTCTTGATCTCAGCCGCGGCGGCTTTGCCGTCAATAATCACTCAGCGCTCACCTCTCGATCAGGTTTCATCAGTTCGGCAGGGTCACACTCGAGAGCCTGAGCCAGCTTGATCGCAGTCTTGAGGGTAATGTTTTCCGGCTTGATAATGCCAACCTCAATATCGCGGATTTTCTGATAGCGGATACCGCTGACCTTTGACAGTTCAGCGCGTGAGAGGTTCCTTGCCTCTCTCAAGTCTTTCAATCCCATAAGGGTATTCTCCTTTCTCCGCGGGGCACAAGGCCCCGCGGATTCATAGATAGCAGATTAGATATAGAAGCCGAAGCAAACGCCGCTGGCGTAGTTGGCGCTGCTATAGTCGGCGTCGCCGCTGCTGTACACATAGCAGAAGCTGTCGGAGCCGCTCGCATAAGGAGAACGCCCCCACCACCAAATCGCATCTCCGTCCTCATCGAACTTGACACGGTTGATCGGGTTCTTGAAGTACTCGAGCTGCTTATCGCCCTCATCGCCAGCACCCCAGATACGCTCACCGAAAATCTCGACCTCAGAGAAGAGCCAGAGGCGATCTTCTTCGTCGCCGAACTTGCGCGGCTTGATTGCAGCGAGCAGGTCATCGGGCAGCAGCTCAATAACTTCCTCGTTGAGGTAGCGGCGCATGTCGCTGGCGAGCCAGCCGCCCTTGTTGGTCCAGGTCTTATTCATCTGGTGCCAGCCGAGCAGACCTTTCAAACCGATCACGCCGTAGTCCATGACGACGAACACGACCTCGCGGCCGTCTTCCAGGGTCTCGGTGATCTCGTCGCCGACCTTGAGCACGCCGGGGTTACGCCAGTCAAACATGCGAGTCTCTTTCGTTGTAATAGTTGCCATAATAAAAACCTCCTAAATATATTTGCTTATAAGAGCGTCTTGCCCTTGAAAAGCCGTCTGATCGTCCATACCTCGGAGCAGTACATGGGCGTGAACCAGTAGTTCTCCAGGGTATCTTTTGAGCACATGGGCTCGGTAAAGGTATTTCCTACCTTGATATAAGCCGCCACACCGAGCAGCGAAAGCTGGATATAGCACATCAGCGCAACGGTGTAGTCAATGTCTTGCGCGGTGACAAGAATATGGTTTTGCCAGTTGAAACCAGCCTTCATAAGCGGTTTAGCTGCGGCATGAACTCCTGCGATCAAGGTCGCGCCAGCGCCGCAGGCGGGGTCATTGATCGTAATGTAGCCGCGCTCTTTAACTTGCGGCACAACGTTGCCGATAGTCATTTCAGCCATCATCTGGCAGACGTTGTACGGAGTAAAGAACTGGCCGCCGGAGTCGTTACTCAAGCCGAGCTCCATAAAGATTTTACCGAGGAAGTCTTGCTCTGGATTCTTCTCCAGGGCAAGCACAACCTCTGCTGCGAGCTGCGGAAAGATTTCCTGCTCTTTGGCGTTGTACTTCTGGATTCGCTTGAGGTACATCGCCTCGCGATCATCAAAGTGCAGCTTCTCGACTGCATTCGAGATCGAGCAGGCGAACATTGTAACGAAGTCCTGCCAGACCTCCCAGGGAGTCCAGCGGTATGTAAGCTCACGATAGAGCTTGATAAAGGGCTGGTCGTTCTGCGACCCTACTCGTTTAGCCATAGGCTCCTCCTTAATCGATAGCGTCGACCTCTCCGCAATTCATGTCAGTCAGGATTGTGTTGAGCTGATTGCAGACAAAGCGGTGGCAAGTGCGGAGCTTGCGGTCGAGAACCTTTTTCGTCTCTTTACGATCGACTGCTTTAAGGTAGTCGTACCATGGAGAAAAGTCTGGCTCAAAAAGCAAGCAGTGCGTTTCTTCGTAGCAAAGCTCAAAGATTTTCTTGATCTCAAAGCATTTACTAAAATGCTCTGCGGACCGGCGAACGGTCTAGGTTGTCGCTTTTACAGCCTCGGCGCAGCGATAGAGCGCGCTGTAGCTATAACAAGCACGATGAGTTCTCATATAGTCCTCCTTTAATACAGTAGATTGCTAAAGTGAATTGATGAAAAAAATTTGCGTTTTACTTAGTCAGCGTATTCGCCGCGCCGATATGCCATATCGGTCAACTCCGTCAAAGCAGAAAGAAAGTGCTGAGCCTCTGCAACATGGCCCCAGTTAATAGACTCGGGGTCGTAGTTCATGTGATTTTCAGCGAACTCTTTCAGTTCGTCCAAACGAATATTCATTTCAGAGATTGCAGCAATAAAAGAATCAAGCGCAGTAGTCTTTTTCATTTTGATTTCTCCTTTAGTAGTTGTGGCGTTATCCTCTTGACATTTATAATTGTACCGCGATTGGTAATAAAAGGGAGCCGACGAAACAACTGAGGTTTTACTACTTTCAGTATGCAGTTCTTACGGTGTTTACTTTTCCAAAGGAACGCGGTATAATATATGAACACTCTCGAACCCAGCCGGCCTTGCGGCCGGCCAGGCTCTCAAGTGCGCGTTGATTAGTCGGTTAGGTACTCAAGATACTCTTCATAGGAGATGAAGGTTATCCAGGTGCCCTCAACGCAGGCGGCATAATAGCCGTCCGGGGTGAAGCCCTCACTCATAGGTGCTTCCTCCTTTCTGAGCTCTTGCAGTCGCTACCTGCAAGGGCTCTTTTATTTGCCAGGGTTATCCACCTGACATTATTATTGTACCGTGTTTGGTAATAAAAGGGAGCGCGCTAAACCGCCGGGATTCTGCGGAGTTTCCTATGCGGTTCTACCGCAAATAGTAAAAGAGGCCGAAGCTGTTCCACAAAGGAACGGCCTCGGCCTCTTTACTTAGACGAGCATATTTACTTTTGCCTGAACCTCTGCGTAGTCGTAGCCGGCAGCTTCAAGCCGAGCTTTACGATCTGCGCCGTTGCCCCATTTGCCCTGGAGAACCTCGCGAGCGATCTCCTCGACAGACTTCCCGCCTCCAGAGACGACATAGGTACTAAAGCCGGCAGCTTTCAGCTTAGCGGCCATAGCGATCGCATTGGACTTTTGCGCGAACGCACCGACCTGAACCTTATACAGGCCGTTGACCTTTACCATATAAGTATCAAAGCCCTTAGCCTTGACCTGCTGGAGCAGCGCCTCGGCGCCTGCCTTATTGCGAAACACGCCAGTCTGGACGCGATACAGGACCTTTTCAGGCTGGGGCCTGGTATCTGTACTCCCGAGGCGTTTGTTGACCTCAGAGGCAATCTGGGCGTGCCTGGAGTAGAGATATTCACCAGGGCAAGACTTATTGGCGTAGTCGCGGTGTACGGTCATATTGCAGCCGTTCTTGTGGTTCACGCGGTCAGCCTTGCTGGTAGACCAGACGAGGCGTGGAATGCCGTTGCGCTTGCAAATATCAACGAGCAGGTCGATCAAAGCGGCGTAGGCTTTGGCATTGACCGCGTAAGGGTGTTTGGTATCGCTGGCGACCTCGATCGTGATCGCACGGTTATCATTTGCGGCATTGGAGGAGCACCAGGAGCGGTCCTTCTCCTCGCAGTACATACCGATACGACCGTCTGCGCCGATACCGTAGTTGCAGGACGCCTGTCTGGAGGTAGGCGCAAAGATATTGCCCAGGGTCTCCACAGAGCACTGGCCGACCACGCAATGGATAGTCACGGTGTCGATCTTGTGATTTCTGGGGCTTGTCCTGTTCGGAGAGATTTTCGTATAAGAGATAAGTTTACTGTTGCTCAACTTCAGCACCTCCCTTGTCATTTAGGATTGCAACGAACTTAGTGTAGGCTTCTTTAATATACTTGCAGGAGACGAGCAGCACAGAGCCGATAATCACGAGGTCGGCGAAGAGGTCAGAGTACTCCTCAGGAATTGCCCAGCCGACCTGAGTAGCAAATAGCGGCAGTGCGGTGATCGATGTACAGAGCAGCGTCAGCCCGACAACGAAGGTCAGAATCTTCAGGCCGCTGGCGATCAGCTTGTCTCGGTCAAAGGGCTCATGCAGAATCTTGATATTGTACCAAAGGGAGAAAGCCATGTTCGCGAGGTACGCAGCGAGGAAGATCAGCATTGCCCAGCCGATATTGATAAGGTTTTGAGTCAAACTTTCCAGCATAGGTTATACCTCTTTTGAGTCGTTATAAATATCAGCTCCGTACTTCTTGCGGAGCTTGATTCGGTTTTCTGCCTTTGCCTTGCTGTAGTAAAAGCCAGTAGCAGTCGCCAGCTCGGCAAAGACGGCGGGAATTAGGTAGGCGAGCGGCGAAGTGTCGCCGGTTCTCCATACGACCGCCAAAGTAAAAGCCGTCGCGACAAGCGTAACGGCTCCTACTGAGGCAATCAGTACTTTAGAGAACTCTCGTTTTTTAGTTCGCATCCGGAGGCTGGACCGGCAGCTCGAGGAACTTGTTGTGAAGGTCGTCCATGACGCCGTTAACGCCGAGAGAGTGGTATTGCTTCCAGCAATTCTCAAAGTTCTCTCTTGCGTAAATCGGCGCGTAGCCGCGGTCGTCCCACTTGTTATAGTCGTTAATCATCTGCGCCCTGAGCAGAGCCTGCAGTCCCGCCTTCACTGCGGCCGTGTCAGTGGCGTTCTTCTTAACGAGCGAGTGCAGATACTTGAATACTGCCGCAATCAGCGCCGGAGCGCCGAGGAGGCAGAGCCATTGATAGATCGTCATACTACCTCCTCCCAACCGTACACACCAGGCTCCCAAACATTATTTGCGGCAGTGCTGACCCACTTTTTGCCGTTGTGCGACACCTTGTCGCCGAGATTATAGGCGTCGTGCGCGCCGAGGGGCTGAGACCATTCCGGGAACTCAGCTCGGGGGTCTCCGATCTCTTTCCAGAGACTTGCCGCAGAAGGCGGCGTCCAGTCAGCCTGAGAAGTGTGCGCCTGGTTGCAGCGGTAGAGCTTGCCCTCATAGGTGCAGATTGCTTTCGCGGCGTAGCTTACGGGGTAAGCCCAGGCCTGGAACTGTTCGGCGTGCTCGGTCAAGGTAGTATCGTCCAGCTGCTCCGTCTCGGCCAGCTTTACAAAGACGATATTCGCGAGCTCAGGGGTCCTCGCCTTCGCCAGAGCGCTCAGGTTCGCCTCAGTCGTGTAGAACTCTCCGGCGTGGTAGAAGTAGTAGCCAGCGACTACATTATTGGGGACGCTCTCGACCTCAACGAGGGTGTGGCTGTCGCAGAGATAGCCGACGCGCTCAATAGGCCAGAAGGTATCGGAGTCGTTAGAATAGATCGCGTCAGCGTGTTCCTGGTCGCTGAGAATAACGACGCCGTTAGACTGCCTGCGAACGTAGCAGGGATGATTGCAGATTTCCACAATGAGCTTTGCGGAGTTCGTGATTAGGTACATAGCGCTTTCCTCCATTCTGTTTTATTATTCGGGTGGAACCCGAACAACTTCTTAAAGTACAGGTCCATGCGCTGAACGGCATGGAAACTGTTGCCGCGTTTCATGTGTCCGCGCCAGCTTTCATAGGCTCCGCAAATATCAGAGAGCGGAAAGATTTTGCGGATGAACTTACCGCCGATCTTCACGACTCGGCCGACTTCGTTCCAGAGTTTGAACTTCTTGAGCTTGCGCCGCATTTTCTTAATGGTCTCATAGCTCATCTTGCGAAGGACCTTCCCGGTCTCAGTCAACTTGAAACGAACCTGCAGGAACTTGAAGCCCTCACTGAGCCGCTTGATCTTCGTCTTCTTCGTGTTCAGAATGATACCGAGAGACGCGCAGACTTCCTGCATTTGCACGAGACACTTTTGCAGGTACTCTTTGCTCGTGTGAATCAGATAGCCGTCGTCCATGTACCTTGCGCAGCCCTTAATGCCGAGCTTTTCCTTTATAAAGTGATCGAGCTTGTTTGGCAGCATGAGCGCGGCAGTCTGGGAGATTTGACTTCCCAGGCCGTACCCGACCGGACCGAAGTTATCAAGGCACTCATTTGCAAAGGCCCTGATTCGTACGTCATGAATCCGCTTTGCGAGTTCTCTGCTGACAGGCCAGTGCTGGGCGTTCGCAAAGTAGTTAGAGAAGTCAAAGAGCAGGACATACCCGTCCTGGCCGTGCTTCCTGTAGTGCCTTTGCAGGTGACAGGTAAGACGGTTGAGGGCGAAGTCGATACCTTTGTTCTCCGTGCTCGCGCCGTTGTCGTAGATGAACGAGGGCTTGAGCGTAGGGTTGACCACCTTGTCGCAGAGTGTTCTCTGGACTACGCGCTCGCTGATATGAATACTCCTGATGTGCCGCATTTTCCCTCGGTCCCAGAGGTCGAACTCGATAAAGCCTCGGCTTTTATAGGTCCCGTCGAGAAGCGCGCGGCGCGTAGCAGCCGTATTCGTAACCAGGTTAAAGCGGTACATCTGAGTAGAGCTTTTCCAGCCAACCACGCGGCAGCAGATATGGCCGGATTGATATAGATTTTCATAAGAAAAGACGTCCTCGAAGTCTCCGCATGATCTGCTGAGCGCAAGGCGTCTTTCTTGTCGTCTTTTGACCCGCCTTTGATAGCGGGCCTCGTGTCGTTCTTCGCTTGTCATAAAATAAAAATTGTCCCCTTCGTACAGTAATGCTGAATCTCACGCGAAAAAGGTAACTGCATAGTAGTACCGCCCATGAAACACGGTCCGCGTAAACCGTGCCATGCAAGCAGCGTCCGAGCGACTACATCAAAGGAGTGTTTTAGCCTAAAGGCAGGGTACCAGTCATCCTTCCATAAAGGTACTGAGTTCGGCGGTTGTTTACCGCTTACTATGTCGGACCTGATTCCTTATGGAATCCGAAGCAAACGCCGTTGGAGTTGTTGGCGTTGTTATTGTTGGCGTTGCCGTTGCTGTTCACATTGCAGAAGTTGTTGGAGTTGCTCGCATTAGGAGAACGCTCCCACCACCAATTCGCAGCACAAAGACAACAGTATCATGGCTGGACCCATATATCAGCTAAGGAAGATTTTTGAATCTTTCCCTGTCTGACTTTTTGACGCCGGAAATGAGCTTAGCCTCTTCGGCGATCAGCGACGCCCACTCCTCGAGGGCGTTATCCAGCCAGCGCAGCTTCTCAGGGTTCTGCTTCAAGAGGTCGGACATAATACCGAGCTGGCCGATCAGGGCTTGCAAGGTAGCGTTGGCCTCGATCAGGTGATCTCTGCGAAGCTGTGCTTCATGCTGGTTTCCGGGGAAAACGCTGTTCGCCATTTTAACCTCATTGTATACGGTATCGGCGAGAGCGCTGAGCTCCTGAGCGCCGTAAAAGGTATATCTTTTCGGCATCTTCAGGCAGCATTTTCGGGTGTGCACAGCGAGCTTGCGCGCGGTCTCTACGAACTGGACCGAGCTGTCCCCTCGCAGTGCTTTATATACTGACATAGTTGGCTTTCACCTCCTACCGGGGCCACAAGGGCCCCGGATTTACTATAGATAGTAGATTAAACACAGAAGCCGAAGCAAACGCCGTCGGAGCTGTCGGCGTAGTAATTGCTGGCGTTGCCGTTGCCGCGCACAATGCAGAAGCTGTCGGAGTTGCTCGCCCTAGGCGAACGCTCCCACCACCAATCCGCAGACCCTGTGCCGTTGGCAAGGTGCTTGATACGATTGCCGGTAGTTGCAAAGTACGGGTACTGCGCACCCTCGTTTCCGGTCGAGTAGGTCTTCGAGCCAAAAATCTCCTGCTCAGAAAAGAGGAACAGCTTCATGGCATTCGTGTTAATCGTCGAACTTGCGCTACCGGCAGAAGTTTTCTTGTTCACGCTCTTCAGTACAGATTGCAGGTCAGAGGGCAGCTGCTTCAGAAGTGTATTCTGGAGCCAGGAATACATAGCAGAACCTGGGAATCCGCCGCTGTTCGTACTCGAGCTGTTCATCTGACGCTGGTCCTTCATCAGGTGTTTCAGGCCGAAGGTGATACCAGCTTTGCCGCCACCCGCAAGATCGTCATGACCGAAGCCCACGATCACAAGGGTGAGGGTCTCGCCGTTGACGCTGATATTCTTCTCGTCGCCCACCTTCCAAAGGGTGGAGGCTTTGCCTGCGGCAGAGGCTTTGCTGATCTGCGCCCAGGTGTTATTTGCGAGAACCTTGTTGAAGAACAGGCACTCTGCGGTATAGGTCTGGCCGGAGTTGGTGATCCGGACGGAAACAGTCTCGGTCTTTTCGCCGGACTTAGAAGCGGAGACCGCGTAAGTACCGGGGGCGGTAATCTTCAGGTCCAGCACACCGTTAGACGGGGCAGTCCCCGAAACGGTTTTAGGACCAGTTGCGGTTACGGTCGCGCCAGACTCAGAGGTCACGCGCAGAGTCGCCGAGAAGTAGGCCAGAGACAGGCGATACTGCTTTACATCATCGACAACAACGTTCTCAGCTGCGGTCTGACCGTTCAGCGTAGCGGTCACTGTCCAGGTACCATAAGCGGGAAGGGCAAAGGTCACCGTGCCGGTGCTCGTAGCACTCAGCGTCTTAGAGCCACTTTTACAGGTGACCGCGCTCCCGCTCGGAACAGTAACGATGATCTGCGGAGGCACGCCGACCGCGCCGAGCTGCGACTCAGGAATTTTGCCGTCGGCACCAAGCGTGGCCACACCGCCTGCGGTACCTTTCTGGCTTGTAGGAATATAGTCGAGCACAGGAATCTGCGCGGCTGGAACCTTTCTGTTCCCGTCGAGAGTCGCAACGCCGTTCGCTGCGCCCTTTTGCGCGGTGGGAACGTAGTCCAGGGAAGGCAACTGCCCAGAAGGGACTTTACCGTCAGAGCCAAGGGATGCAACGCCGTCCGGCTTGCCCTTCTGGTTGTTGGGGATGTAGTCGAGCGACGGCAGCTGACCCGCGGGGACCTTGCCGTCCTGGCCGAGCGAGGCGACGCCTCCGGCCTTGCCCTTTTCGGATGTCGGGATATAGCTGAGCGTAGGCAGCTGCTCAGCCGGCAGCTTGCCGCCGGCGTCGAGGTCAGCCTTTTTCTTGAGAACCTCGTCGACCTTATCGGCGTTCGCGTTAAGGTCTGCAACGTCGCCGAAGTCCTCAGGCGCCGGCTTTATCAGGTTGTAGTTTTTCGTGTACGTAGCCATTTACGGAAGTACCTCCTCTTTGATTTCTCTCCAGGTGAGTTTCTTTAGCTCTGCCCAGGTATAGGCCTTGATCTGGCCCCAGGTGTTATAAAGAAGCTCAACACTGAAAACCATGTTATAGGGCAAAATTCGCTCAAGGGTTTCTGCAATGATCGTCTCTTGCTTTTTAACAGTAAGAGCGACCTTCACGTTCACCGTAAAGGTCGCCGTATTGATCGTGAGAATATACCCGCCCGCTCCGCAAAGGGACTCCAGAAGAGCCTCCAGGCTCCTTCTGGTGTACGGAATATTCTCGTTATACCTACTGAGCAGCCTGAGCTTGCGGTCGTCCAGGGTGTCCGTGGCGAAGGGCGTGATCTTTAGCATTTTCTCTCTGCGGGCAACGCCGTTTTCAGTCGCCTCCATGATGAACTGGTCATTCATGCAGTCTTCGCAGGCGTCCCAGATAGCCTGGACTTCAGGGGTCTCAGCCTCCATAATCGCACGCATTTCCTGAACATCTTTCAGCACCTCAGGCAAGTACTCTCTGAGGTCGATCGTTCTGATATTGTTGAAGTTACGCACCAGAGAACGACCCCCTCACTGCAACCGCGTCCTTATCAAGAGTGAGGTTTCCGGCCTGACCGTTCAGAGTCGTGCCGGAAATATCCACAATGCCAGAGAGCGCCAGAAGGCGCGACTCGATCTGCGAGATTCTCACGATCAAGTTAGCCTCTCGCGCCCAGGTAGAGTTGAGCTCTCGATAGTACGCGTCGATAGCGTCCTCGATATAGGTGAGGCTTTCTTCCAGGTTCCAGCCAGGGGCGAAAGTCAAGGTCGTAGAGATATTGACCGTGGTGCCGGTCGCGGCAACGATCGTAACCTCGTGGTCGATCGGGGCAAGGCCGATACCCTCGCCGTGGTTCTGCGTGGGGTCAATCGCGGTCTGCACCTTCTCAACCAGAGTACTGGAAGGCGGCTTGTAGTCGCTGTCCGTGATAACGAGCTTGACCGTACCAGGACCTTTCCAGGCTCGGTATGGCTTACAGCCGCCGACGCCGGGCAGAGCCTCAGTCACTTCCACATACTGCCCGCGGTTAAACCCATAGGACTGGTTCTCAAAGCTGTTGAGGTAGCGAAGGCGCAGAGTCTCAGTCGTCTCCTCGTCCTCGCCGTTGATCGCAATCGAGGTAAGCTCTGCTGTAGCAAGACCCTCGATATACTCAATGGGGATAAGCTGGCCTGTGTAGCTGTTTGGGTCTGCGCCTGCGGTCTCGCACTTGAGGTAGTACTTCATGGACGAGATTTTCTCGGTCACAACCCAGTTATACTTATCGCAGGAGAAACGAGTACCGATAGGAATCTCCATGCTAAAGTCGCCGATACCGACCGCCGCAGTAGCGGGCAAAGGCGTAATGCCTCTCTCGCTGCAGCGCTTGATAAGGTAGTCGCGGCTTGCTGTGTCAGCGAAGGTCTCGTTGAGTACAGTATCGAGGGCGACATAGATCATCGCGCTTTCCAGCGAGTTCGGCGCAAGCGCGTCGAAAATGATAGAGCCCTCGCGCTTGTCAAGGCTCGAGGCTACTCGTGCCAGTTTTTCTTGAAGAATCGCCTCATAAGTCTTATCTTCGTACATCAGTTTCCACCTCCAGGTCACCGAAAATGCTGCGCACGGTAAAGGTAACGTGAACAGTCTCTTTTCCGGTTTCAAACTCAAAGCCGTCTACTGCGGTAACGCGGTCGTCCTGCAGCAGGGCTTCTGTAATACAACGCTTGATCTCTGGGAGCGCGTACTCTTTCGGCTTGCCGATCAGCTCGACGAGCTCCACCCCGTAGTCCCAGGAGTAAATCAGGTACGCATAGCGCTCTGTACTGAGAATCAGATAGATCGCTTGTCTTAGGGACTCGAGGTTATCGACCATGCCGCGAATACGCCCATGCTCAATATCCAGAGCGTAAGTGAGACTCGGTTGAGTCTCGACCTCCAGCGTCAGGAGGTCGTCGTCTGTTTTGGGAATCATTTCGGCGCCTCCACTCTGTCTAAAATAATAAACTTCTGCCCGCCGTCAGCCCTCAGCAAAAGGACCTGCTCACCAACCTTGAGCGCAAGGTGAACACGAAAGGCCTTTGTGCCCTTGTAGGCATGCTTGTGGCTGGCAAAAGCTGCGTCGCCGCTGCCGCCAGACGTGTCTTCGGTCTGATGATCGACAGTCATGCGGACCGTGTAATCTCTGACCGCGTTCGTCAGGATAAGCTGCTGCTCGGTAAGCTCCAGTTTCTGGTCTACCTGCACTTTGAGCGGCGCGGCACTGGTTACCTTGCCGAGTACAAAGGCGAAGGGCTTGCCAGCCTTAACAGCCTCGACGGCGGCGCGTTTTACGTCTCCAAGGAATCCAGTCATATCAGGCGACAAATGTACCACCTCGCAATTTCAGGTCCATCAGGTGCTGATTCTGCTTGAACTTATGCGTTACCTTCTCCACGAGCAAATAGCTCTGGATATTGATGTCGCCGAGCCCGAGCTTCACAATGACGGACGAACCGGCCCGAACCCGAATATCTCCGAGCGCGTCGGAGATAGACAGGGAACGGGTCTTTGTGTTATAGAGTTTCAAAAGGGCTTCTGCTTTTGCCGCGCCGTTTGTGGCGATCTCCACCTTGTCGGTGTATTGCAGAAGGCCCCACTTGTTGATATTTGCGCTGTCTTTCGCTATGAACACCTCGCGCTTACCGCTTTTCTTATTCTCAAAAGTGATCTTGATCTGGTTATAAGTCTGGCGGTCGATCGAGCTGGAGTAGCTGTAGTTGCCAGCCGTGTCCATATCGATACAGAGGTTTAGCTTCATGTTCTCAATGTTTTGCAGCGTCAGCTTGCCGACCTTATCATAGAGAACGAAGAGCTTTGTCTTAGCCTGGAGCGTTTCATCCAGCGCGTTCTGCGCAATATCGAAGAGCGTAGCGTTGTCTTCGGTTCGGGACTCAATGACGTGCTCGGTGTCCTCCAGCTTTCCTGTTTTCAGGCCGAAGTCCTCAGCGATCATCTTAATGACCTCGTTCGCCTTCTTGTTGGAGTAGACGTAGGTGTCTTTGTTCTTGAAGTAGCGGAGCTGATCGTAGGCCGTAACCTCAATGAGGTACGGCGTCCGGCCGGACCGGCTCTTTTCAAACACGAAACCATAAAAAATATCCGTCCCGTCGACGGATAGCTTTACAGGGTTTCCCTCCTGAAAGGAAAGAACGTCGTCCTTGATACAAGAAAACTTGAGCTTACCTGGGGTGCCCTTGCGGCCCCACTCAAGCGTGATACCCTCCTCGATGATAGGGTAGTAGACGGTGCTGCCGTTTTGAATAATCAGGTCTATTTTCATGGAATCGTCAACACCTGCCCCGGATAAATAAGGTTCGGATTCTTGATCTTTCCCTTATTCGCGTTATAAATTTTTGTGTACTGCGCGCCGTTGCCGTAATACTTCTTAGCGATATTCCAAAGGCAGTCGCCGGACTTAACCGTGTAGGTCTTGACTTTCGGCGCGCTGGAGGTCTCTCGCTTTTTCTTCTGCTGAACGACGGGCTTTTTTTCAGGCTTTGGCTTTACCACAGTGACGGTCTTCGTCGAGTAGCTGATATACTGCTTGAGCGTGATAGAGACAGTCACGTCTGGGCCCTTTGTGGCGTCCTCTGTGACCGTGTAATTCTCAAGGCTTACTTTCATATTCGTGTCATATAAAAGTCTGCCGGAGGGAGACACACGGCTCACCAGGAAGCGAAACGGCTCCTTGCCGGTCATAAGGCTCTCCAGCTTGTTCAGGTAGGAGTCCGGCCGGCGGTAGCCGTTCGCGAAGGAGTACTGTCCCAGCATGGGAAGTACCGCGTCAAAGGTGATCTCAGTAAGCCCAGGGGCGCGCAGGAAGTTTATATCGCCTTCGTTAATCAAGGTCAGCGTTTTATTGTTGCCCTTGATCTTAACGGTCAATTTTTGCGGAGCGATCGGCAGCTCCATGCCGTCAATGAAAAAGCTATACATTTACTCATGCACCCCCTCAGCAGCGACTTCCAGAGCCTCGGCAAAGCCCTCGGTCAGAGTATTCAGCACGCCGTCAAGGTCCATGTCGGAGTCGATACGGTTGGTCATGCCGGACATATCGATCTTGACCTCGGCAGTGGTGAAGCGGTTGATAGCCTCTTGCTCTGCGAGGTCTCGCATATACTTGAGGTCTTCTGTGGTTTCCTTAAGAGACGCAGCCGCGCTGCCGGCGCTGTCCTTGATACCTCCAGGGCCAGACAGGTCCTGACCGATACCATCAAGCGCCATCTGCTCTGCGGCGTTGTTCGCCGCGGCTTCTGCCTTCATCTGGGCATTTGCGCTTTGTAAAGCGCTGACCGAAGAGTTGAGCTCAGCTTTCAGGGAGTCGATATGCGCGTCTCGCCCGGCTTTAGCTGCTGCAAGCTCGGCCTCGAAGTTCGCAAGCTCCTCAGCTCTCGCAGCCTTTGCAGCTTCATTCTCTGCGGCGGCTGTCGCCGCAAAGGTGACGTGTTCGATCGCCTCAATATTGACCCCGGGGAGCTTGTTCAGCAACCCGATGAACTTATTGATAAGATCGATCGCACCGTTAATCATGTTCTGCAAAATCGTCAGAACGGAGACCTTCATGTTTCCCATAAAGTTCGCAATCGCAACACCGGCCTTCTGCCAGCAGAGCTGGAGTTTTGCGACCAGGTCCATGACCCAGTACACACCGACGAAGAACGCGAGCTTAACTGCATTCCAGCCGACAATCAATGCGAGCGTGCAAAGGTTCCAAGCATTACGGAGACCTCCGACAGACTGAATCCACTTATAGATCATACCTACGAGTATGCCAATCGCTACCGCAATCCAGAGAATTGGGTTAGAAAGCAGTGAGCTGATAAGGGCTCGGTTCGCCTCAACCTGGAGCCAGGTGGCCGCGGTATGAACGAGATACGCTGCGGTAAGAATCGCGACCGCCGTAGCCACGCCGACGAGCACAGGCTCGATCGCCGCCCAGTTCTCATAAATCCACTGCGCGCCTGCACCGATAACCTGAATCAAAGGACCGAACGCCTCGAGCAGAATGTTCTGCATCATCGTCCAGACCTGAGAGAAGGTATAAGGCATAGCGCTGAACTGTGCGTTGATTTCATCCGCAGAGCTAAGCATGGCGTCTTTAACAACCTGCGCCGTGATCTGGCCCTCGGCAGCCATAGCCCGAATCTCGCCAACCGATACGCCGAGGTGATCGGCAATCGTCTGAATGATCGTAGGCGCCTGCTCAAAGATACTGTTGAGCTCTTCACCTCGCAGCACGCCGGAGGCCATAGCCTGAGTCAGCTGCATCATTGCAGCCTCTTGACCGGCCGCAGAAGCGCCCGCAATCGTGAACTGCTTATTGATAAGTTCTGTAAAGGCGACGAGCTCGTCTGTATTGTTAAAGGCGTCTTTTGCCATGATACCCATCTTCGCAACGGCGTCGGCCGTGCTCTGGTAGGCAGCGCGAGACCTGTTTGCGGAGGCCATGATCTGGTCTTGCAGCGCCGCAGTCTTTTCAAGGTCGCCGGTAATCAGGTTCAGCCGTGCCTCGGTCTGCGTCATGGCGTCCGCAAGGCCGATAATGTTCTTGATCGACAGCGCGGCGCCGACCGCCGCAGCCGCGTGCATGAACTTCGACTTCATGGACTCCGCTGCGCCGCCGGTTCTGCGCGTCTGGTTCTCGACTTCTTCAAGCTGCGCGCCCATCCGAGCAAGCTCTTCACGCGCCGTCTGGAAGGAGCGGGTATCGACTGCGCGCCCAGAAGCGGTCTGCATGGACTCAAAGCTGTTTAGCGCCAGGTTCATTGCTCGGTGAATGCTTCTCAGCGGCGCAGTCATGCCGTCGACCAGAACAAGCTGCGACTTGATAAGTGCCATAGGCCCTCCTTTCTAAGAAAAAAGCGGCGGAGCGGGGCTCCAAACCACTCCGCACCGCCGTTTATTTTTTCTTGTGCTTTATTTTTGCCACCTTTTTCTTTTCCTGCTCGACCTTAATATCGATCGCGGCTATGATAAAAGCCTGCGTATAAGGGTCTAAGTCAAGAAAGACGTTCGGCGGCCATTTGAACTTGTGAAGACAGTAGTAGACGTAACTCGCCTCGGGGTCGTCTTCAAGTATTAGTTTTTTGCTTCTTCCACCATTTCCTCGCCGGACTGGAAGCCGTTGACCTCCAGAACCTTCGTAGAGTAGTCCTCGAACTCGGCAGGTGTCAGCATAGTGGTAATCAGCTGTTCTGCGCCCATAACGCCGTAGCTCTGCTGCAGCTCTGCGTCGTTCAGGTTAGGGAACACCGTGCAACGAACGGAGACCTTTGCGAGGTAGGCGTTCGCGTCAAAGTCCTGGGTGAACTGGCCTTTGCGGCCAGGCACGGGGATCGTGCGCATACAGGACTTTCTGAGAGAGGCGTTCTCTGCGGCGGTAATGCAGCAGATTTCCCAGGGCATTGCCTCGCCGGTATCGGGGTCCACGAAACGGTCGGACGCGATAAAAGTAACGTTGTCAACCTTCTTTGCGTTCTGAGCGAGGAACGCAGTCAGATTCTTAGCCATAAATAATTACCTCCTGTTTTTGTGTCGTTTACTGCATGCCGTTCAGCAAGCTAAAGGTCTCAGGCATTTCCCAGTCGTCGAAAGTGCCTTCGAGCTCCTCGTCCAGGGTCTCGGCGTCGGCGTCGAACTTCGCAAGGATACCGCCCTTAGTGAGGCAGTTCTTCAGGATAATCGTCTGACGACCGACAGAAGCGGTCGGGTCCTCGTTGGAAACCTGAATGTCGAAGGTCGGCATAAAGCCGGTTCTCTTGTACTCGAGCAACATCTTTCTGATAACAGACTGGTTATAGTGGGCGGTGCCGCTCCAGGTACCGGTCCAGCCGGTGGGCTTGTTGCCCTTACCGGACTTGCCGAGGATAGGAACCTCGGCCACGTTGATCTCCATATTGGACTCGAAGGAGTAGAGCTGCATAAAGCAATACCTGTTTCCGTCGGCCATGGTGATATACGCAGAGGCCTGAGAGCCTGCAACCGCGTCAAGCGCGTTCATAATAGGCTGATTCATAGTTCAAACCTCCTTCTTACATGATGATGACAGACATATAGAGCTGAGCCATAGCGTTCACGACGTTCAGGTTCTTCACAATGCAGAGAACAGCCTTCTTCGTGTCGCCCTGCTCAACGGTCACGCTGTCGGGGTCAAAGTCTTCGATTGCACGAATAGACTCAAGGTCCTGGTGCAGCTTGCAAATGTCGTTCCACAGAGCGACTCTGCCTGCCGCGTCGTTCGGCACGGTACCCAGGTAGCGGGTATTAAAGAGCACGGCCGTGTCATTGGCGATCTGATCGCAGACGCGGATAGTCTGGTTAGACTTGAATACGTCGCCCTTCGTGTCGGAGACAGTGACCAAGGAGTTAATATCCTCCAGGATTCGGGTCTCGCCATTGACGTTGTGGAACATCAGGCGCCCGCTCTTGATCGCGGCCTCAAGTTCGGCCTGGGTGTAGTCAGTGTTGACGGTCAACTCGCCGTCATACTTCTTGTTGGTATTGGACTTATTGACTGCGCAGCCAGCGGACGCGCCGGTCATCCAATACACAAGGCCGTACTGACCCATACCAGGAATGCTCTCATCATAGCCCGTCACATTACTGCCGACTTCGATAACACCCTCATAGTCTCCGATCTTCTCATTGGTAGACAGGTTGAAGATAACCGTCTGGAACTTCGCGCCGATCTCGTCGCGGAGGCGCTTCGTGTAGTTGACGTACAGCTTGATCGTGGTCGGGTCATCGGAAGGACAGCCGAGCGTGTTGAAGCTGTAGCTCTCCAGCTTGTCCAGGAAAGCCTGGTGCGCAGAAGCGTTTGCAGTACCATTCGTGCCGCTCGCGAGTGGGGTCTTTGCGGTTGCCTTCAGCACGGCCTCAGACTTCCAGGTGACAAAGTCGTTGTCCTTCAGCGCGGTAGCCGCGGCGACCGTCTGCATGTCAAGCAGAGTGGTGTCATAGTACAGGCTGACGTCAAAGAGACTCGGCTGGTCGGCATTTGCGGCGATAACCACAAACATTTTATTGCCGGCAACGCCGGAATAGCGTGCGGTGCAGAACTCGCACGTAGCTTTCGCGCCGCCGCCGTTCAGGCGGTAAGCGTAAAGGGTCTGCGTATACTGGAACAGCTCACGCAGGGGCTGCAGAGCCTTATCGGTATACGGGTGGCCGAACAGCTTGAGGCTGTTCTTCTGGAAGTCCCCGCTCGTCACGGCGAAAACCGTGTTATCGGGGCCCCAGTCCAGCACCAGAGGCATAGCCGCGTAGCCTCTTTCGGAGAGGGTAGCGGACGCCTTAGCTACGCTGGAAAAGTTGATATAAGTACCGGGGAGTACCTTGTTTTGTACTGCCCAGATTCCACCGCCAAGGGCCATATTATTTCACCTTACCTTTCATAAAGTTATCGATCGCAGTATCGACCTCAGCGAGGGTATACTGCTTATCGTCCTCCAAAAGGGCGCCAATCAGGTCGCGTCGGTTCGCGTATCGGTTAGACCTGAGCAGCTGCTCTTTCGAGTGCTTAGGAACCGCAGCCTTTGCCGCGGTAGAGGCTTTAGCCATATTACTTTCCTCCTTGCTCAATTTTCAGCGTGCCCATCAGGGTCTCGTTGATCTCTGTACGAGCAAAGTGGTTATACGAGACGAGGAAATGCAGCACGCCGGCAGTGACCTCAAAGCTCATATCCGTGCCGCGCAGCTTATCACCCCCCGGCAGGTCGATGAGCTTGAGCTCTTCACAGAGGGTATCGGCTACGCGGTAGCACTCTTCTCGTCCGGCCTTTGGAAAGTAAAGGACGTCAAAGCGAGGGAGCCTCTTTTGACGCTGCGCCGGATAGTCCAGGACTTCGGCGTTTACCAAAAGCACAATAAAAGCAGGCGGCCGAAGCCCCTGCTTTACTGTGTCAGACTCGATATGACTTTCAGGAAAGGCCTTTCGCAAGGCCAGAGTGATTCCATCTAAAATAATGTTCGTGTTAATTTCCGCCATTGCAAACCTCCTTCAGCTTTTGGAGCACCATCTTCTCAAGCACAGACGGGGCGATTCGCTTTAGCTTTTCTTCCGAGATAGTCAGCATGTACTGACCCTCGACCCAGCCCCCGGAAGGGGTTCGGTGACCGAACTCCACATAGGAGGCGTATTCTACGGGGTTGATGATCTCAACGGTATACATATTACCGCTCTTTGTCACAGTCAAGGACTGCGCATAGCCCTGAGCGGCTTTGCCGTTCTTTGCGCCCCAGCCGCGCCGGAGAGTACCGCCTTTCTTGCCGGAGCCTTTCGGGTATTTGCCGACCGGCGTTGCAGGGATAACCAGCGCCAGAAGTCTGGACGCAAGTTCTTTACTGCAGGCGATACAGAGATCATCAAGCTCCGCGTCGCTCAGTTTGCCAAAGCTGTTCGCAAGCTCTCGATACTGAGAGAAGTCGCAGCGGCCCCAGCGAGCCATTACGCATACCTCTCGAAAGGCACGAGCATGATCTCCTGATGAACGCTGTAAACTGCAGGAGGACCAGACTGCACATAGGCATTTGTCTGGCCCTCCTGGGTAACCACGATTTTCGAGCCGGGAGGAATGGCTACGGACTTATCGAGGAACAGTTTCAGCGACTGCTGTGTCAGCGGAGCGCTATCCTGCTCGGTAGTGCTTGAGATACTGGAGAAGGAAAGCCTGCACGGCTGTTTCTGGAGAACCTGGACCTCCGTGGGCTCGTCTCGGCCGTTGGCTGGGTTTCTTATAGTCTTGACTGTGTAAACGTCGCAGAGGCCCTTCCAGAGCTTCTGGAGCGCGTTTCGATAGTTCTTTACCATACCAGCCTCCTATAAGCCGCGATCAGCTCTGCGCTGGGTTCGATCATCTTTGCAAGCATTGCGTCGAACTGGTCCTCGAAAGAGCCAGTATCGGCGATTGCGAAAGTGACCGAAGTATCGCCCTCAGAGATACTCTTTGCAGGGGCCTCAAAGTCATACTGATCGGCGAGTGCGCCGGTCTGCTTCTTGTCTGCGAGGAACATGCCCGCGGCCATATCCACCCAGACATAGAAAAGGCCCTCAGGCACTTGAAGCTGATTCGTTCTGGCCTTTAGGTCTGCCTCGGCTTTCTTAACATTGTAGTCGATCGCCGCGCTGTCGGTCTCAGCTACCGTATAGCCGAGAGCCGACAGTCGGGTTTTTACTGCCGCGAGTACGTCCACCATAGGCCTTAACCTCTGGAGATGATACGGGCGATAGGAATGACCTTATCAGCGATCGTATCGGTACCGTCGTTAACCAGAGACCAGTTAGTGCCGGTAGCCAGCTCAGCATTGGTGGGGCTGTTGGTAGCCTGGGAGGCCTTCGTGTAGGAGATACCTGCAACAGACACAGCCTTGCGCTTACGGCTGATGAGGGTATCTTCGCCACCGCGGTGCTTAGCATCACGAATCATCTCGTACGGCACCTTCGCGCCGACATCTTCCCAACCGATCGCACCTTCACCCAGCACGTAGGTGGTGTAGACGCTGTGCTTGTGAGTGCTGCCTTCCTCGGCAACAGGCATGGAGTCGTCTACGATAACCAGGCGGCCATTCCAGGAGCCCAGGCCCAGCTCGCGCTCGATACCGTCGGCGTCAGTGTACTTCAGGTAAGTCAGGAGCTTCATGTTCTCCAGGTTGGTAGCAACCGCAGAGTGGCAGAGCACCAGAGAGAACTTACCCTTGTGATCGCCGCAGGCCTTCTGGATAGCGGAGTTCAGAGTGGTGGCGGTCATCATCATGTCAGCAGTAGTCTCGGTGTCGCCGCTTGCGGAGATGTCATAGGTATGGTTGTCCACGAACTTCTTGTTTGCAGTCTTGATCGCACCGGTGCCGGTATTGGACATGAGGAAGATGCCCTTCAAGATGTCAAGCAGAATATCCTGGTCAACGCTGTTCCAGTACTCGTTGATCTGGTTGCGGACGTTCGCCATAAAGTCAACGCCGCCAGTGACATCATAGGAGAAGTCGGCCTCAGTCCAGCCGTTCATACGGCCGAAGGTGAAAACACCCTGCTCAAAGGTCTTAGTAGAGCCGGGGTTCAGGTCGCTCACGCCGTCGTAGTTCTGAGCGGCGCCGCCGAGCAGACCGAAGAAAGGCAGAACCGCGTACACAGTACCACCCTGGTTCGCGTTGCCAAAGGTATCGCGCAGGCGCTGGTCGCCCACAATCGCACGAGACTCTCTCAGCTTATTCAGCTTAGGGTTGGGAACGGCAGACATATACTTGCCGAATGCCTTCTCATTGAAGGACTTAGCATCAAATTTCGCCATTATTGTTCAACTTCCTTTCAAAATTAGTTTGCCGCGTCAGGGTTGTTCTCCATATACGCAGCGAGTTCCTCGTAGGTCATCTTAGAATAGTCCGGGGGCTGGTTGTTAGGGTCACCGCTCTCGCCAGGCTTGAAACCCTTGAATCCAGCCTTGCCAGTCTCGAACATAAAGCCGCTGTCAGGAGCCTCAGCCAGTTTCTTGATCTGGTCGGCCAGTCCCTTAACGGTGCCGTCTGCGTCCAGCTCAGCCTTATCCAGGTCGAGCAGAGCCTTAACGGCTTTTACGTTCTTCGCTTTTGCCGCAGACAGAGCCAGCTCAACGGCGGTATCGATTTTGAGGCTTTTGATCTCAGCCTCGTGGGCCTTCGCCGCAGTTGCGTTCTCGGTCTGGAGAGTTGCGATCTGGTTTTTCAGAGCTTCAACGTCGCCGGTAGAGGCCTTGAGGGTCTCCAGCTGCTTGTCGCGCTCCTTAACCGTGTCGGCAAGGTTTTTCTTCTCAGTGTTCAGCGTGTTAAAGTCAGCACGCGCCACGAAGTTCTTACCGATCTCCTCGGAAACCTTCTTGTCGATCTCCTCGGAGTACGCTTCTCCCAAAATAGTTTTCAGCCAGTCCAACATATTTTCCTCCTGTCTCCCGCTATCCTTTTTATCCGGCCAGTCCCGGTATTGCGGGCGCGCTATTTATTGTCCGCCACGCAAGGCGGTAATTTTTGTATGAAAAAAGCACCGCCTGCGTTATCCGCAGGGGTGCTCTAATCATTATTGCTTGTATGGGACTCCACGGTCTCCTGTATCGCGTTTTTACGCTGGAGCCCTTAGGTTTACCCTCTTAGAGTCATTGGCACGATACAGGTCAATTATGAGCCCAGAACATCAGCCTCAGACCCTTCAACAATTTCAAATACTTTAGGCGGAAAAAGGTAAGTTTCGTCGAGCTCAGTCATAACACGGTACCAACCTTTTTCGATAGACAGTACTTCACATACTGTACCAGTGGGCATGGCAACGAAGTCCGGCCCGATATACTTCACCTTCAATCCAACCACTCCTTAACAAAGAACTCAAACTTGCCGGCGCCAGAACACTGCACCCAATGGACCTCGGCCTCTCGATCGCCCTCAGGCGTAGCGAGAACACAAAACCCCTTTGCGTGCTGCCAGTCCTCTGGCTTGCCGCCGTAACGGTCAGCGTACTTCTCAGCTTTTCTAAAAGGAGACTTTACTCCCTTACCGGCAAAGACCTCTACGTCCTGAATCTTTGTACCTTCAGCAAAGTGGAACATCTCGCCGGTGTCAAGGTCCATGACTTCATAGTTACGGGCTTTCGCACCTACGGACCTCCCTATGATTATATCACGCTGCGGTAAGGTTGTAAGCGCTTTTGGTAGAAATTTTCTTTCCCACTCCTTATAGGTCATATCCTTAGGAACGGTATAACGCTTGCCCTCGTCGTCTCTTGCGAAACGGTCTCCGAGGTTTTTCATATCCTCATAGTAAGGCGCGGTCGTGCCGCGGCACCAGGGGTGGAAAGGCGGCGCAGTAACGCCGACTTTGTACTCGCTCATAGGATAGACCTTGCCGTCCAGAGAACCGCAAAGGCTGCAGGTCTCCTTGTCAAGGGTCTCCACAATCACGTACTTCTTAACGCCGAGATCGGTAAAGCAGTCTTTTCGCGCCATGTTGGCAAAGGCTGCTGTCTCAGTCATGACCAAGCGTCCAGCCTGCGAGCGGGAAACCTTAAAGCGATCAGCAATCGCCTTAATTGCCTTATCAGGTGCGGCGCCGCGCATGATCGTCTGAGTAAGCTGCGTATTCACGCTGTTTACCAGGGCTTGCTTATTGGCCCAGATACGATCACTGAACGTCTGGGCGTCCAGAGTCCAAGGTCTTGCGAGCGCCTTCTTGATCGTGTCGTCGGTCAAACCGTGAAGGGTCCAGCCGACTCCGATACCCTTTTGCAGCTCAAAGGCTGTATGGTAATAACCGCGTTCATAAACTTCCGCGAGAGAAGTCTCAAGCAGCTCCGTCTGGGCTCCGTGCAGAGCTTCGGCTTGCGCCTGGAGCTGGAGCTTGAGACTATCAAGCCTCGATACATGAACGCGGGCAGAAGCGTTTTTAAGCTGCTTATACCACGCCTGAGAGACTGCGTTCTCTTGACCGTATTTTATATATTCTTCAACGGTCCACCTGAACTCGTCAAGCTCCTGCGTGGTAAGCAGCTTATTAGCCTCGGCGAGAGTTATGCCATTCTCAGTAGCAAAGCGCTGATACCATTTCGCGATTTGCGATTCTATATCCTGAATAGCGGTTGCATACTGCCGCTCGAGGTTCTTTACATAATCATAGCCGGTATCGAGCAAGGACTCTTCAAGAATCCGCATTCGATTGGCCCAGTATCTATCATTCCTCATTTACCGGCTCACCGCCTTCGGGATTGCGCAAAGCGTTGGCCTGCTCAAAGGCTGCGCGGTAGGGGTCAGCTTCCTCTTTCTGCTTTTCGAGGCGTTCCAGCTCTGCCGCTGGGTCATCAACCCACGGGTGCATAGCTACGATCGTCTCGTCAGAAATAATGCCGACAGACTTCGCACAGTTATCGATAGACTCGGACTCGTTGATAAGAATATCGCGGTTGAAGATAACCGTAATATCTTCGGACTCAAACGAGCCCTTGCCGGTGTTGGCGAGGTGCGTATTGACGAACCAGAGAATCTCTTCAAAAGCAGCTTGCAGCTCGGTCTCCATTGCGTTTGCGTCGAGGTCGATGTCGCAATACATGCTCTGGATATTCATCTGGTTAGGCGTACCGGAAAGCCGGTCGTCCTTTGCATCGTAGCTACGGAGGTTCTCAATGAGCGCCTTTTTCAGGAGCTCCAGAACAGTCTTATAGTTCTCGGCGTTTACCGTGATCTCGAGACTGTCCACACCGCCGTCAGTACCTTCAACCGTGCGGACCTTGATAGCTCCGTAGGTAGTGAGGTTGCGCCGGAACTCGCCGAGGTCCTGGCCGTCGTAGTTCTTGAGCACGAGAACTGTGTTCCGTACGTCTTCCTCCATGTTATTCACAAAGTCAGACTGGAGCAGGTTGATCGCGTCTTGCAGCGAACGGCCGCGGCGAATCAAGGGAATCTCTTTCGCGTTGTACTTGATAGGGATAAGCGGAAAGTGTTCCCAGTTCAGAGGCTTTTCATTGCCCCTGGCGTCTTTCGCCTTAACATAGGACTGCTTCTCGGTGTCCTGTGTCAGCCTGCCGTCCTCAAAGGTGTAAGTCGTAACGCCGTCCATAGTGAAAAGGTCGACCTTCTTGACGATCTTCTTCTCGGTTCCGTAGTACACCTCGACAGGATAGAGCCGCAAAGCCGAATCAAGCTCAGTGTGCGCGGCGTCTGCCCAAAAAGGGAGTACCTCATAGCCGGGGAACACGCGGAAAGCAAGCTCGCCGCTTTTGTTATAGTAGGGGTAGAGCCAGGAGATACCTGCGTTAAAGCACTCGACTCCTGCAGTTTTCAGGGTACGCATGAACTTCATGCCGAGAATCTTCTTGACCTCAGCTACGTACCCGTCATTATCGCAGGAAAAGGAGATTGGCTGACCGAGCAGGTAGTTGGCCTTCTGGTCTACGTGTTTCGCGTATTGGTTATCCACGATACGGTTGTTCGGAAGGTTCTCCACAGGAATCAGCTTCCCGTCAGGACCGATCGCGGTGCGTTTGCGCCGCAGAATATCGTGGTTGCCGACATAGTATCGATCGCCGTCAAGCATTTCCTTACGCTCCGGGGAAGACTCCCAGGCGTCAAGCTCTCTGGCGTAGAACTCAAGCTCAGTGATCGGCCTGCCGGCACGGAGGCGCAGATTAAAAAGCTCTTGCTCAATAGGGTTCATAAATAAAGGCATGATCTCGCCTCCTTAAAAACTAAATCTCGACGGCTGGAACGCAGCGCGGACGAAGTAGCGGGTATCGTCCATTGCGTGGTCGTCGGTTTTAAGAGGCCGGTCATCAATCGACTTTTCGTCCCAGCGGTAGAGACCGAACTCTCGAATACAGTCCTTACAGCAATCGCAGATAAAGAAGTCGCCGGCGTTCAGCCGAGTGGCGACATCGCGAATACCGTCAAGAACTCTATTGCTTGCAGGCTCAACCATAAAGCGGTCATGCCTGCGTACTACTTCGATAAAAGACGCGGCAGACGGGTCAACAATGAGCTTTCTGATCGGCAGGTTGCCGGCAAGCTCTTCGATTGCTGCATAATGCTCCTCGTCTGTTCGCTGGTGCCGCTGTTTTCGTCCGTCGTAGTAATACTCGCGAATGCGGTACCATTTTCCCTCGCACAGCCCCCACAGCCCGGCCGAAGTCGGGTTCAGGGTGCCGTAGTCGCAGGAGATTAGGTAGTCCTCGTAGCTACGAGGTATAGAAGGAACTACGTGGTAGCCCTTATTAAACATGGTATAGATCAGGCCCTCTGCAACAGTCCACAAACCTCTGATATAGCGGTCATAGAACACGCCGGAATACATGCCCTCATATCTGGCCTTGATCTTACTGTCGAGACTGAGGTTGTCGTCCATAGTGAAGTGCAGATAGAGCATATTGCGCTCTGCGGCCTTGCAAATCCACTCTTTATAGAACCAGTGGCCTGGACTTTCGGGGTTGCAGTTGAACCAGAACTTCGAGCCGGAGACAGAGCAACGTGCCATTGCCTGCTCGACAAAGGAACGCGGCATAAGCGCGACCTCATCGAAAAGGACGCCGGCCAGCGTGATACCCTGAATCAGTGTATAGCTGGACTCGTCTCGGCCGCCAAAGAGGTAATAGGTGTTTGTCCGTTTCCCAACGGTCACGACCATCTTGTTCTCACTGCGGCGCTCAGTCACTGTGAAGAGACCCTCAAGCCAAGTAGGAATATGAACAATCACGTTCCGGCGCAGAGCCTCGATCGTTCGGCCGCAGATAGCGAAACTCTGGTTGTTAAACCTTGACATGCTCCAGAGGATAAAGCCGACCGTCATGGAGACTGTCTTACCTGAACGAATGGAACCGTCACAGATAACGCCGTCGCGATTGCCGAAGGCCTTAGTCTTCCACCATATCAGAGTCGCCTTCTGCCGAGTGCTGAACTTCTGGTAGATCATTCAAATCCTCCTCTCCGATAGAATCGATCGCCTCGAAGAGGTTGTTCTCAGACTGCTCCTGTGTCGCGCCGCCCTCAAAGGTGCCGAGGTACTTGCCAAGCAGCTCAAGCGCCTTAACCTTATCATGGAGCTTGACCTCCACGCCGTACTGGTTAGCCTTGATACCTGCTATAGCCGGTAGCTTCTCAGGAGCCAGCTCATCAGTCGGAATCATCTCAACCGTAGGCAGTAACCCAGTATTTACGACCTTAGCGAAGTCTGCACCGTTCGCAAACGCGATAGCGGCAAGCTCCTGAAGGACTCGTTCCTGGGTGATCTCCAGCTTATTCTGGAGTTTGACCTGCCTTTTCTGGATTTCAGCCTGGATAACAGGTTTGGCAAGGTTTTCTGCACCGATCTGCTGAGCCGTCTTTTTGCTGTACCCCGCTCGGATAGCGGCTTGCGTAGCATTCAGGTCGATCAAGTATTCATTTACAAAGCGCCTCTGTTTTGGCGTTAGCTTAGCCGCCACGCTCACCACCTCCTTCGGGGTAAAAGTGTAGTGGGACACTGCACCGGAGGCCCGCGCAGTGTCCCACTAAAAAGACTCGGACGTTTTCCATCCGAGTCTTCCGAGTATAAATTATATCGCGCGCGTAATGTGAATTAACGCGCTTTCGCCGAAAAAGTTTCCAACGCTCTCTTGTGTAGCGTCATCGTCCACCGGAAAGTAAGGTTCATACGAACCGCGATCTCCTCCCACTTGAGATAGTTGAGATACCGCAGCTCCAAAACCTGTTTCAGAGTCGGGTCCTCGACATACTGGTCGATCGCTCTGCCGATTTCAGCCTCAGCCCTCGTAAGAGCGTTGATCTCGTCCAGTATCTCACTCTGCAGGTCAACGATATTGCAGGCGCAGTCCTCTACCTTCTTAGAGGGAAGAGAGGAGAATGCGGCTACCGGCTTTATCGCCGCTGTGATAGACTCGGCGATCTGCTGCCAACTATCAATGCGCTCTCGCTTTGCCTGAATCCGTGCTCTGGACCGATAGCTGCGGTTGAGAAACTCTTTTGCTTCATCTCTTGTCATGCTGTACCTCCTTGATTCTTGCTTTCAGCGCCTCAAGGCAAGCGTTCTGCCGCACCTCCTTCGGCGCAAGTATGTCGTCTAAAACTCTGTAGTCATAGGTGCCCTTCATCAGGATATGGTGAATCAGGACCGTTTTCTTCTGCCCTGGACGGTGCAAGCGCTTATTTGCCTGCTGGTATAGCTCAAGGCTGGTAGGTAGGCCGTACCATATCGCGATATGGCCTCCAGCTTGAAGGTTCAGCCCATGCCCAGCGCTTGCGGGGTGCGCCAGCATGATCGAAATCTTGCCTTCGTTCCAGCGGACGACTGCGCCGTCCTCCTTAATATCTACGGCCTCAGGATAACGCTCCATGATTCTGTCTCGCTCATGCCGAAAAGCGTAGAACACAAGAACAGGCTGGCCGTTCGCCTCTTCGATCAACTGGTCCAGGGCCTCGAGCTTACACTCATGGAGAACCTTGACCTTGCCGTTCTCATCGTACGCCGCGCCACCTGCAGCTTGCAGCAGCTTATTAGTCAGGACCGCAGCAGTAGGAGCGTCAATATCGCCGTCAGCAAACGGAAGAAGAGTGTCCCGCTCCAGAGTCTTATAGAGGTCCATTGCCTCAGGCGTCAGCTCAAACTCTCTCCGCAGAAATAGCCTATCAGGCAGCTGCAAATAGTCTGCGGCGTTCATGCTGATACAGAGCTTGCCGATCTTCTCGTAAATCTGTTCCTCCGCGCCGTCTTTCAGTTTCCAGGAAAAGATCGTAGAAGCGTTCCGCTTATCTGGCAGGAAGTAGGTATCGCGGTACCCAGTCAGGGTCTTGCCTAAAGCCTTTCCCTCGTCCAGCAGATACATCTCCGGCCATAGGTCAAGCAGACCGTTCGGCGACGGCGTGCCGGTAAGCCCGACAATTCTCTTGATGTACTTCCGAACCTTTTTCAGGGCCCTAAACCGTTGTGCCTTGCTGGACTTAAAACTCGACAGCTCATCGATGATGACCATATCGAACGGCCACTTGCTCTTATAGTAGTCGACAAGCCAGACTACATTCTCGCGATTCACGACATAGATGTCAGCCTCCCGCTCGCAAGCTGCAATACGCTCAGCCTTCGACCCCAGTATCATAGAGAGCCTCAGGTGATTCAGGTGGTCCCACTTCTTGATCTCAGGCGGCCAGGTCTCACGCGCCGGTTTCAGCGGAGCGATCACCAGAACCTTGCTCACCGCGAAGTAGTCGTTCAAGAGCTTGTCTGCCGCAGTCAGGCTTACTACCGTTTTCCCCATACCCATATCCAGCAATAGCCCCGCCTCTGGATTTTCAAGGATAAAGTTCTCTGCGAAGGCCTGGTAGTAATACGGCTTAAACTCCATACTCCCTCAACCTCGCTTTCAAGTCCTCCATATCGGAGATACGCCATACAGTGCAGCCGAGCCCGACGAGTGTCGCGATAACCTTCTTCTGTCTGACACTCAACCCGTCGCTCAGCCCCGGGCGCTTGACCTCTATAAAAATGACTTTGCCTCCCGGCAATATCGCGATTCTGTCTGGCACCCCCGGGGCTCCAGGGCTTACCCACTTGTACGCTTTACCGCCGAGTGACTTTATATAGTCGCATAGCTTTCTTTCAAAAGTGCTTTCGTACATTGATTTCCTCCTTCAGGTAGTCGAGTAGCAGACGGAACAAAGATTTCCTATATATACGTATAATGCGAGGGGGCGACGTCATTGTGTCGAGTGTCCCTTTACTTTTTCAAAAAATCTTTTTGTGTTTTATCGACTACAAGTACTACCAATAGCCAAAAAGCCTTGATATATAAGGGTTTTTCGAGGTAGCAGAGTAGGTAGCACTTTGCTGCTGGTAGTTCGCAAAGTGCTACCTTTGTTGCTTCTGTTCCTGTACGACCTACCCCTTAACGAAAAAAGTTGGCCATACAAGTGCTACCTTTGTTGCATTACACCTCTTTCACAAAGCCTCTCTGCCTTCCATAAATAGCTCCGCATTGGACGGAGGTGGACAACCGCCAGCCCGGAATCATGCGCAGGAGACCGATGATCTCCCTCGCTTGGGCTTGCGAGTACCCCTTCGGGTCACCCTTAAAGAGCTCTTGCCATATCTCAAGAGCGCATACCTTCGTCCTCTGAACGGTGCCCTCGCGCTCCTCGCCGAAGCCGCCGCTCCAGAACATGAGTCTCTTTTCTAGGTCCCAATCGTCCCAGCCCTCAGGCAGCGGAACAGCAAGGAAGTTCTCGATCAAGCCGAGCTTACCGTTTGCCTCAGTATGATCGGCCTGCACTTTGCGGGCCATTTCCTCGACCGCGCTGTCCAGATACCAGGTCTCTCCGGCCTCGTAGTAGGTAACGACCTCGGCCCATATCTGATCGACGATCACAGACGTCAGCTTCTCCCCAAGGGTTTTCCCTGCGTCCGTTACAACGACCGGCCAGAACCGGCGAGCGCCTGTCGGGTCTCTCAAAAACTCTTCATCGTTGGTCGTGCCGAAGAAAGCGCACTGCCTCGGGTGACATTGAGTGCGGCGCGCGTATGCCGCGCGGTAGTTGTCCTCCTGTTTGGAGACAAACTGCTTGATCGACTCAATCTCTGCCTTCCTGGTCGCTGCCATTTCTCCGAGCTCGATTATCCAGAAGCCCTGGAGCTGTTCGTAGGCGTCCTTACCGGTCATAGTATAGAGCGAGTCAGAGAACCAGTCCTTGCCGAGTTTCTTCAAGGTCGTACTCTTGCGGCAGCCCTGGGGACCTACAAGGACCAGCATGTGGTCATGCTTGCAGCCAGGAGACAGGATTCTTGCGGCCGCGCCGATCAATGCTTTGCGGGTTACCGTTCTGACATATCTCGAGTCCTCAGCTCCGAGGTAATCAATGAACACGGTCTCGCAGCGCTTCTCGCCGTCCCAGACAAGGCTTTGCAGGTATTCCCTGACAGGGTGCCGCGTCACATCGGCAAGCGCCAGGTCTACGCCTTCGCGAGTCTTTGGCATACTATCGATCTTATAGTCTTTCTCCAAAATGTTATGGACGCCGGCGTCGTCGGTATCGTCCCAGGAGCGGGGCTTAGGACCTGCTTTTCTCCAGGGAAGATCACCGCAGACCATAGGCCGCTCCATAAACTCGTCGAAGTAGAATGCGCCCTTAAAGCGCGGGTCATTCTTGACGATAATACGAATGTTCTCGACCGTAGTCGCCGCGTGTCCGGTCTTCGGGTTGACTTCAAGCTGAGATACCCAGTTCATATCTGGGGCTTCGTCGCCCTCGCCGAAGAGCTGAACGATGTAGTCGAGCTGCTTGCTCTGCAGCTCCTTCATAACGCTCTCGCAGTTGGTCTCAATCCACTTGCACATATTTTTATAGGAAGGAAGGTTGTTCGCCGCGGTGTTTGCGGGTTTACCTTCATCGTCCTTACCGAACATGTGAATGCGGACGAGGTCGAAGGCGTTGCAGAGTTTGCCGCAAGTAGGGTCTGTGCTGTGATGGCTGTACGCAAAGCGGCCGTCTTCGTAGATCACGAGACCGCCGGAAGTAGAGCCGCCTTTGTAGGTATAGCGACCATTCTCGCCTTTGATATAGACCTCAGGAAGAAAGGCCTCGATCGCGTCCTCTACGGAGTAAGTGCGGCAGAACGCGCCGACGATACCGTCTTTCGTGGTAGGGTCGCCCTGCTTATCGGCAAGACGGCGAATCGTGCCAGACTTTCTGCTGGACACAGGCCACTGAGTAGGGTCTTTCCAGTCTGCGTATCTCGCGAGCTGTTCGTCGGCGTCCAGCCAGGGGCCGTCCTGCACCTCATACCTGAACTCACCGTCAGAGGACGCGCTCGCCCAGTACATGAGTCTATGAGGCTCATAGGTAGTATCGTCGCACATGTCGATACCTATATCGCCGGCAACTCTGCGGGCGATCGCCTCATATTCCTCTGGCGACACAGGCCTTGACAGCGGTAACACCAGGCGCAGACGCGGTGCCTTTGCTGTATGGCTGTGGGTGCTGTAGAGCACCGCGGCGCAGCCGAGAATCAGCTCGACCGTAGGCCAAGGGTCCTCGCCAGCCGTAATCGAGTCCATATCCAGAGTAATCAGCCTGCGCTGCTGTACGGCGTCGATCTTACGGCGGCCGCCCTTAAGGGTGCCACCTACAAAGCCGCCGACGTCCTTCGCGTTGTCACGCTCTTCCTTTGGCATACGGAAGTACTCAGCCTGAGTCTCCTGCGTTCTTGTCACTCGGCCGAGCTTATCAACAAACTCAGACCAGAGCAGTTCTTTTGTCTTCCAGCTTGCTGAACGCCGCGAGCTACCCGTCGCGATCGTTATCAAGCCATCATATTGAAGTGGTGCCATTAAAATGTACCTGCCCTTGTTACTACTCTCGTGATACCTGCGTTCTTAATCATGCGGTCACAGATATTACAGGGAGCAGGGTCAATGCTATCATCAAGGCAAGCGAGATAGAGAGTAGCGCCTCGCATAGCGCGTCTCGGCGCGCTGATGATCGCATTTTGTTCGGCGTGAACTGCAACGCAGGTTCCGTACTGGTCTCCATGCCTGGCGGCGTGGGCGTCGATCGGGGTAGAGTGCTCTTTACAGTAGCACCGACCGACGTCGCAGCAGTTGGCCTCGCCCCTGGGCGCACCGTTGTAGCCGGTGGCGATGATCTCATCGTCCGCGACAATTACGGCGCCATACTGCCGGCGAAGGCAAGTAGACCGAGCTGCAACCGCCTTCGCGATATTCAGATAGTAGTTGTCTTTATCGATTCTCATTTGACCTCACCATCCTTATTCCAAGATTCTATGTCGACGCCGATTTCTTTCAGCTTGTAGGTGCAGAGCCAGATATTGTCGCCCTCATCCAGTTCGTATCTCTTAATGAGGTCAAAATACTCAGCTTTGAAACGATCGTAAAACCGTCTTAACCGCTTTGCGCCAAACCCGAATTGCGCGTGTAGCTGCCAAAGTATAATGGCGTCGAGTTCGTTCGCGTGCTTGCGGTCGTACTCTGCAAGCTGTCTCTGGATTTCGAGATTCATGGCCTTGCGTTCGGCCGCGGTAAGATCAGCGCCGAAAACCTTACCGCCTGCCTTTTTAACACGCACGACTATCTGCCGCTGCTACCGAAGGCTCCAGACCCCCGGGCAGCGCCCTCCTCGTAGGTGAACTCAGGAATGACGACCGGCATAATCACGAGCTGGCCGATACGGTCGCCCTTCTTGATGTCGTACCCGTCGTTGCCGACATTGGAGACGATCGCGTGAACCTCTCCGCGATAGCCAGAATCGATTGGCGGCAGTTCGCATACAATGCCTTTGGCGCTCAGGCTGCTCCTCGGAAAGATATAGCCCACATAGCCGTCAGGCAGCTCCAGACCAAACCCGAGAGGGAACTTATACACCTGCCCAGGATAGATCGTCTGGTCTTTGGGGCTGAACACGTCAGCCCCTGCGTCGTTGTCATGCGCTCTCTTCGGCGCAGGACCGTTAAAGTCAATCAGTTTTATCTTCATTTTCGGAATCTCCTTCAAACAGGGACAGAGCAAGCTCGAAGCCCACTCTGCACATCTCAATCCCCCACGCGTGAATCAGCGCTCCTGGGCTTTCATCTTCGGGGGGGGGTAGCACAGGTTCGTAGTCAGGGCTTCCGATAATCTCATAAGCCCGATCATTCAGCGCCAGATAAAGGGCGCGCGTTTCGTTATTCATCTCGTACCTCCATGCAAAGCGGGAAGTCAGCCTCAAGAATATCCTTCGGCGTCATATCCGAACGAATGGGGTTTCCGCAGCACATCTTACCCTCTTTACAAGTACCGAACATGCAGAACGGTCCACAAGTGAAGAGGTCAGGCGCCAGCTCATAAAGCTGCTCCCAGATTCTAAGCATTACGTAGCGGGTCTCGGTCGTGTTACGACGGCAAACTCTCTGGCTAATCATGTGCTTCCACTGGTACGGAGTTGCGCTGATGATAAGTACATTGCGGAGACCCTGCGGCGCCAAGTAGCCTGCAGCGTCATTATCGAGCTCATACTCAACGAGCAGCTTGTACTTGCGCATAGCGTCCTGGCACTGAGAGAGGTAGGAAAAGCGCATTTGACTGTCCAGCAGCTCATACGGAACCACAAAATCGGCCTCGTCGGAATAATCGCTGTACTGCAGCGAAGCAGACATGAACTTGACCTCATTCTGGTGCCGTGTGATCTGCGCCAGGAACCGTCTGGACGCGCCAACCACAACAACATTGATTACGCCGAACTTCTGAATCGTGTGGTGCGGCAGGCTGGTCATATTCTGCACAGTCTTCTCAGTGTAGCTCTTATCGTAGAGCCGGAGAAAGTCGTCCAGGTCCTTTACCTTATGGCCCGACTGCGTAAGTCTGGCCGCGCAGACCATCATCTTTTCGGCTTCGGAGATAGCCGTGGGGTTCAGCACAGCGACCTTGATCTTATCCATTATCTTTCGCCTCCTCTTCAACGACCGCTCTCAGAATCAGCAAGTAGTTGATACTGTCGGTGATCTTCTCAATCCAGCGGTCGCGTTTATACTTCTTTCCGTCGGTGCACATATCGGAGACCGATACAATGTGCTTTGCCAACATACCGAACAGTGCGGCCTTCTGCGTGGCGCCGGTAATTGCGGCAGCCTTCTTGAAGTGGGCGAGCCGGTCGACCTCGTTTGTCTCTACCGCATCCGGAGCGTACTCATGTCCCTTATTGAGAAGCAGGTTCTCGCAGGTCAAAAGCTGCTCTTTGACCGCTTTGTTAAACTCATCTATCCTCATTTCTTTTGACCTCTTTCTTAGATTTTCGTGAGGCTGCTTTCCGAGCCTCCATGACCTCAGGGTTCCAGCTGCACGAGGAGCACTTGTCTTGCTCCTCGCAGAGGACCATAAGGTTAAACTTACAAGTTTTCATGAGCCTTAGTCCTTTCTGTAGTACTCGCACTCGTAGGCGTCCGCTTTGAGAGGCAGACCCTCGGCCCAGCTGATAGGCTCGGTCATGATTGCACTGATCTCCGCAGCGGAGCTCATGCCGATCGGTACCTCGCAGATAACTTCGTCGTGAACATGAAACACAACAGGGAAACCGGCGCGCTCCAGACGATCGATTGCAACGGCGAGGCAGTCTCGTGCAGTAGCCTGAACGATATTCTCGACGAGCTTCGGCCCATAAGACTCAATACGGCCCCAGCCGCCAGAAGACTGAATCGTTCCTTCATAGGTGATACTGTCGTCGTCGATTCTGGGCTTGACGTAGCTCAGCTCTCTACCGTTCGGAAGGCGCAGCTTGAGCAAGGGACCTTGCTTGTAGAAACCCATGCCAAACGGTAGCTTTGTAGGAGCCTTTGTCTGGATAGTCCTGCGCGCTGCGGCGTCTGTGTCCCACCAGAGCTTTGTGATTGCGGGGTTTGCCGCTCGCCAGCTATTTACCAGAGGTTTCAGCTCAGACTCCTCCAGGCCCATTTCAAGAGCGCCCATAGATTTCAGAGCGCCGACGCTACCGCCATACCCGAGGGCAAGTTCTGCGATCTTTCCTTTCTGGCGCATGGGGTCGCCCTTTTTGACTGAGCCCTTCGGCAAGTGGAACATCTGCTCAGCCGAAGCCTCGTAGATTTTGCCGTGGGTATTAAAAACCTCCATGCGCCACTCTTCGCTTGCGAGCCAAGCGATAACGCGAGCCTCGATCGCAGAGAAGTCTGACACAATAAAGCGAAAACCAGGTCTCGGGATAAACGCAGTACGGATAAGCTGAGACAGGGTTCCTGAGATGTCGTCGAACAGAAGTTCCAGAGTCTCGAGGTCTCCTGCGGCTACGAGCTGCCGCGCAGTATCAAGGTCACGGTCCGGCATTTTATTCTGCGGAAGGTTCTGCATTTGAACCAGGCGGCCAGCCCAGCGGCCAGTGCGCGCAGCACCGTAGAACTGTGTCAGCCCACGGATTCTACCGTCCGGGCAAGCTGTTCGCAGCATAGCGTTATATTTTTCAGTAGAGGTCTTTGCAAGGCCCGCTCGAATGTCGAGCATTTGATCTACCGCCGCACAGTCAGCATCAGCCCTTACGCCGGCGATCGACTTCTTATTAAGGCTTTCGACCTCTATGCCAGCCGTGTCCTCAATCCAGCCCTTGAGCTGGCTGGTACTTTTGGGGTTGTCGAGGCCCGTAAGCTCTTTCGCCTGTTCAAGCAGGCGGGCTTTGATAACGCCGTCGATCTCAACGGCGTGCTCAGCAAGGCTGAGGTCAACACCGACGCCGCGGTCATTGATATGCTGGTCATGAACCCAGAGAGGTTGTTCCTTTTCATAAATAGGAAAGCGGGAGAGCTTCTTTCTGATTGCGCGCTCTGCTTCAACGTCCTGCCGGTTATACTCTACATAGAGGTTCCAGCGGTCAGGGTCATGCTCAGGAAGATTGCGGGTCCTATTGCCGTTCGTCTTCGTAGGCTTACAAGGAATAGAGAAGTACCGAATAAGCGCTCGGCCGGTCTTAGACTTCTGCTTGTCCTCAGGAAGGCCGATGACCTCGCCAACAGCTTCCAAGCTACCAGGCAAACCAAGCTCTCTCGCCATAACTGCGGTGCAGCTCCATTGCTCGGGCGGTGTTACGCGGCACATAAACGCGCTCAGACAAGTCCGTTCAAAAGACGCATTGAATGCTGTCTTCAAGATTTCGGGGTCATACAGAGCGTCCTGGAGCTCCTGGGGCAAGCTCTGGCCCTTAGCGAGGTCGATCACCTCAACAGGACCGTCGTCCCAAGCATACCCGAATAGCAAAATCTCAAAGTCTGGGCTCTGCGCATAAGCGTAGACCCCGCACTTCTGCAGAGAGACTGAGCTATAGGTCTCAATATCGATTGCTAAAGTTTTCATCTTTGCCTCCTTTCTTCTGCAAACGCCCGTCTCAGCTTTTTACTGAGACGGGCGTTCATACTTAACCGAGGAGGTCGTTGTCGTCCTCATCTTCCCAGCCGTCGTCCCAATCGGAGTCGGTAACAACGCCGCCGCCCAGAGGCTCACCATCGTAGAGCTTCATAATACCGTTCAGGCCGGCAGAGATACCCTTGTTGCCCTGGGTGTCGTAGACGTAGAAGTTGATGATCGCGCGGCCGTAGCAGCCGGAGTACAGTTCCTGAGGGTCAGTCAGAGGTGTCTTGTCCGAGTGCACCAGGACCGGCTTATTGTTGGAGCTGACAGTAATAACGTAGCAGCCCTTGCACTCCTCGCCGAACTCGCCGCCGTTGGGACGCTCACCGTCGCCGTCGTGCAGGGTGCTCTTGAGATTGGTCGGCAGCTTCTTGCCGCTGTTGGCCGCGATGTACTTCTGCTTCGCCTCTTCCATAGCAGCCTTGATCTTCTGAATAGTAGCCTTGTCAGACTTCGGAATCAGAAGGGTAACGCTGTACTTCTCCTTAGCGCCTTCCTGAGCAGCGCGAGGGGTGAAGAGGTTGCAGTAGGAAAAACGGACCTTACCAGTAGTGATTTGAGTAGACATAATTCATTCTCCTTTAATATAGATAGTTTTCTTCTGAACGCCGTACTCTACGGCGGCTTCATGTGAATCAAAATAAATGTCAAGTGTATTGCCTTTGACCGCGTTGCCAGTGTCCTCAGCTATGTACTCGTGGCCGTCGATGATGATCGCGGTACCGAGCGGAATCACGTCAGGGTCAACTGAAACGGTACGCCCGGCAGTAGGAATCGTGCCGCTCTTTGTTCGCTGCACGTAGTCAGTTCCTACTCTGGACGGGTGCTCTGAGCTCCAGATACCGCAGCACTTTACGCAAGTGCAGTAAGCTGTCGTTCTGAACTCGCCCAGGCAAACCGGCTCGGGCGTAGACTCGGGCTCGACCGGAGTCTCAACCTGCGGGGTAGGCTCTTCAATGATTGGCTCAACAACGGAAGCGCTCGGCCGCGTAATGACTGAGATCGCCAAGGCCACGGTAAGGGCCAGGATGAGGAGCCATTGGATTTTGATAAGTCGGATTCTCGCCCGAGTTCTGCGTCTTGCTGCTTCCGTCATGACGATACCTCCTACTTATCGAACTCAGCGAGGAGCTGTTCTTCGGGCCGGAACTCAGGACGCTTGTCCTTCGCAGGTGCGAGAGTAGGCTTGCCCTGAGGCTTGACGATCAGCTCGCCGAGTGTCTCGGCTACAGCCTTTTTGCCGAAGTCCTTTTCCATCTGAGTCAGAGTAATCAGCTTGCGCTCATAGAGAAGGCTCTCGTCATAGCCTGCGGCCTTCATAGCGGCGACAACCTTCAATTCATCGGTAAACCGGCGATTGCTGCGGCCCTCGACCATTTTCCAGCCCTCAACAGGCTGACCTGCAAGAAGGGTAGAAGAGACAAGGCTCTCAAGATCAGCCAGCCAGGACTGAATATCTCCAGCCTGTTCCAGAATCTTGCCGGCGTCCTCAGGAGTCAGAAGCAGGATGTCGGGAGCTTCATCAAAGAGCTTGAGGTTCTTATCGGCACGGGCTTTGCACTGGGCTTTTGCTCGGCAGAACTTGCAGACCTCTTCGGAAGGCGCAAACTCGCCCTCACCCTTATAAGCCAGCTTTGCTCGAGGCTTGACATACTTCTCAGCCCACTCAAGCAGTTCCTTAACAGTGATCTCGTCAGAGCTCTGCACGCCAGAGAGGCGAGGCTGGAAGATCGTCATACGAACAGAGTCAATATCGAAAAGGGTATTGTATTCGAGGTAGGCGCCCAAAGCGTAGAGCTTCATTTGCGGGTTGTCGGCAGCCTCAACGCGAACGCCTTTGCCATACTTGAAGTCGATGATCTCGAGTACGTTGTCCGACACGATAATGCAGTCACCAGTACCGAATCCGTCTTTGACGTACTTTGAGAAGTCCACACGAACCTCAAGAGCCGTAAAGGCGTCCTCACAAGTCTCTCGCGCGGCGGCTGTCTTTTCTGCAACGAACTTCGCATAGTCGTTCGCGCATTCCTGCATTTCAGCGTTGTAGTACTTGCCTTTAGCAAGCTCGTCGCGCTGGTTCTCATATTCGGCCTCACTGATCTCACCGAGCCAGTAGCGAGCGGTCAGCTCACAAAGCTCATGAGCGGCGGTGCCTTCCTTGGCGTACTCGCTTGTGCTCTGCGGAAACTGCAGTTCAAGCTGAGCGCTGGGCGTACACTCAAGCCAGCGATGAGCGCCGCTGGCAGACAGCAAAGCATGTTTAGCCATTGACGTTCACCAGCTCTCTCATAAGCGCCGGATAGTCTTCCGTGCGGCTATCAAAATCGGACAGCTTCTTGCAGCCGAACTTCGCAAACGCAGCAGCAAGCTCTTTCTGCTTACCGGCCTTAGACAGTTTCAAGGCTACAGCGCGAATATCGGTCTTCGTGATCGGCTTTTCTTCTCCAGTAGGCTTGTCCTCTTCGGCAGGCTTATCAGGTTCGACGGGTTTCTCAGAAAGAGCGTCGAACATACTCAGCTGTCCGGGAATCTCAGTATCAGGGAGCAGGGCTCTCAGTTTACTCAGGTTTTCCTGAGTCAGTTCCATAGTTACAGTTATTTTCATTTTTGGTTGCCTCCTTGTTTTTCTTCCAAGCTTCATAGGCCTGGACGTTTTGCGGGTTTTCATAAAAAGCTGTGACCGCGGCGCAAAGGCGATCAAGCATTACTTGTTCTCTTGCAAGAGCAGAATCGGCGAGCACTCGTCGCATTTTGTCCTTTAGGACAAATCAGCCGCAAAAAAAAATTGCGTTGGTAGTAGGCGGGTCAAGCGCCAAGAGCTCTTTACAAATCTGAACCTCAGGCACAGTAAAGGCGGTTTCGCCCTTGATTTTGCGGTAAGCGTTCCGTACGCTCCAGCCCTGCGCGTCCGCAAGGCTCTTAACGGTAACGCCCTGCAAAACCATGTGCGCCTGAAGAAGTCTGGTGTTAATCATACTATATGTGGCCTCCTTTCGTTAGTGTAACCACAGCGCGTTGTGTTTTTGCCCCAAAGGACAAATCCATTATAGCGCGGTAGTTTCCGTTTGTAAATAGCTTTTAGGAAAAAATTTTCTCCTTAGCGACAAAAACTATTCCCTTTATGACACGCGCGTGATATAATGTGTCTAAGAGGTGATTTATGATGACGACAGAATCCACTATCTAAGAACTCAGCAGGGATTCACTTTACAGGAGCTCGGTGACCGTGTTGGCGTCGGTGCAAGCACCGTTCGTAAATGGGAAACTGGGTCTATAAAAACTCTTCGTACAGATAAAATGCAGAAGCTCTCGCAGGCGCTTGATACTACGGTTGACTATCTCATGGGCTGGACTGACAACAGCGTAAACGTCGGAACGGTGGGGACCAATAACGGCGTGATCGGTCAGAACTCCGGAGAGATTCATCTGGAGCAGCAGCGCTCAAAAGAAGAGGCTGAGCTTTTACGCATTTTCGCTAGGCGCGACGTTAAGCGTCGTATGGAGCTCCTTATGACGGCAATCCGTCTTGAAGAGGAGCAGAACCAATGAACGCCTGGAGCCGAGAGGACATAGTAATCGCTTTCGCGCTCTACTGTGTAACGCCTCTCAATAAGATCAACCCCAGCAACAAGGTCATTCAGCAGGTGGCTGAGATCATACCGCACTCAGTCGCCTCAATCGTAATGCGCATGAGGAACTTTCAGTTTATAGACCCAAAGGTTTCCTCCGGACTCAAGAACGTAGCAAAAGCCGATCGACTGATCTACGAGGAGTTCAAGCACGACTGGGGCGCGTTGAGCCTTGAGGCGGAGACTCTTACCGGTCTTGACCTCTTTGACTCTTCGCCTTTGCAAGGAGCAAAGGCGCTTTCCTCCTTGACCGATCACAGCAAGGTCACCCGTGAGCGGTACTTCTTTAAGAAGGCGGTTCTTGCTACGTATAGCGGCCGGTGTTTTATTTCCGGCTGCGCGCTGCCGCAAATGCTTGTCGCGAGTCATATCAAACCGTATTCTCACTGCCGGGACTCCGCAGACCGGACCAGTCCAGAGAACGGCATTTGCCTGAATACGTTCTACGATAAGGCCTTTGACCGAGGCCTCATAACGATCACCCCGTCCATGAAAATCCATGTTTCGCCGTCAATTCTCAATGCCCCTCAGGACGCCTTTACAGCCCGCTGGCTGACTTCTCTCGACGGGAATGTTTTACCCCCCCCCCCCCCGATTTCCGCCGCGTAGAGAGCTCCTGGAGTACCATAACGACGTAATTTTTAAGAGGGAGGCAGAAAGTACATGAATACAGTAATCTGCGCACGCTATTCTGCCGGCCCGAGACAGACCGATCAGAGTATCGACGGTCAGCTCAGAGTCTGCACAGAGTTCTGTAAGCAGCGGGGCTTGACCGTAATTGACACCTACTGCGACCGACATATCTCGGGGCGAACAGACGAGCGCCCAGAGTTTCAGCGACTCATTGCAGACGCTAAGGCCCATAAGTTCGAGGCCGTTGTCGTCTACAAGACAGACCGCTTTGCGCGGAACAAATATGACAGCGCGATCTATAAGCGGGAGCTCAGGCGAAACGGTATTCAAATATTCTATGCCGCGGAAGCCATACCGGAAGGCCCTGAGGGGATTATCCTCGAGAGCCTCATGGAAGGCCTTGCAGAATACTACTCTGCGGAGCTCGCTCAAAAGATCAAGCGCGGCCTGAATGAGAGTGCGCTCAAGTGCCAGAGTCTCGGAAGCGGTAGGCCCCTCGGCTACACAGTAGACGAGCAGAAGCACTTCCAGATTGACCCAGAGTCTTCCCAGGCAGTCAAGACGATCTTCGAGATGTATATCAAGGGCGAGTCAAATGCTGCGATATGCGACTACCTGAACGCCCGTGGCCTTCGTACCTCGCAGGGGAACCTCTTCAACAAGAACAGTATCAACCGAATTATCAAGAACCGAAAGTACATCGGCGAGTATCGGTATAACGATATAGTAGTTGAGGGCGGCATGCCTGCGATCATCTCGAAAGAGACCTTCTGCCTGGCTCAGGCCGAAATGGAACGCCGGCGCACACATAGAGCACCGGTATCGCCGAAAGCGGAATACCTTTTGGCCGGGAAACTTTTCTGCGGTCATTGTAAAGGGCCAATGCAGGGAGTCAGCGGCACAGGCAAAAGCGGGAACAAGTGGTACTACTATTACTGTGCGAACACTCGAGGCAAAGAGAGGACCTGCGACAAAAAGCAGGTGTCCCGTGATCGCCTTGAGAAGGCCGTCGTAGACTTCACCGTTCGCTATATCCTCCAGGAAGACGTCCTTGAGGAGCTATCGAAGAAGGTGTATGCGGCGCAAGAACGCCAAAATAATACCGCCTCGGAGATCGCCTTTTACGAGAAGAAGCTGGCCGAGAATAAAAAGGCCATAGCTAACATACTTCGGGCGATTGAGTCCGGAGCGATGACCCAGGCTCTGCCTGCACGCCTCCAGGAGTTGGAGAACGAGCAGACAGTTATCCAGGGCGAACTCAGCTATCTAAAGGGCGCGCGTCTGGCCTTTACAGAGGACCAGATTCTCTTTGCGTTACTGCAGCACCTCGACCCGCGACCTGGTGAGTCGGAGCAGGACTACCACAGGCGCATTATTACTGACTTCGTGTCAGAGGTTTACCTTTACGACGACAGAATGCTGATTTACTTTAATATAAGTAGCGCAGACGGTAAGCTCAAGCACGCAGACCTGTCTGCAATAGAGTCCGGCGTGTTCGACGCAGGACTCATCAGCTCCACCAAAAAAAGCCCCACGCCGTATTTCGGCGTGGGGCTTTTTGCGTCAAACCGGCAGAGGGGGGACAGTACGTCTCCTCTGAAAGGGTAAAAGATAATTTTCCGATCGGGTGTAAGGGTCAGGGTATCTCCCAAACAAAAGTTGCCGTCTCTCTTTCATTTTTTAAATGCGGTATCATTCTGCACGAACCGGGCGGCAGCGGCACCTGCGGCTGTGCCCACCTGGTTATAAGCGGCTTGATAATAGTGGAAATCATCTTTCATCAACCCTTTCGCACGCATGGTGTGGAACAAATCGCACACCAGTTCCAGCCCGGGCAGGCTTTCGGCCATCCCCAGCTGAACACGGCGGATGGGGGCGTAATCGTAGCCATGGGGGCCGTTATACTCCCCGATGGTGATCAAAAAGCAGGTCTCCACGCCGGCATGGTGCAGCTTTTCCAGCATCTGCTCCATTTTCTGCCGGTATACTGGGGCGGGAGTGCCCAGGTCGCCGTCGGTCTCGCCTTGGCACCACAGAGCAAAGCAGTGCCGCAGGGGCAGACCGTGCTGCTGCATATAGCACTGCGCCCGCTGCAGCCGGGCAAGCGCATCCGACAGGTAATCGTTTTGTCCCTGCCAGGCAGAGATCGCCGAGCCGCCCTTGCTGGCCGATACGCCGATAATAGGGGTGTGCGTTTGAGCATAGTAGGCGTTGGCAAAGGCAGTTACCAGAGAGCCGGTCTTCATCCCAGGTTCAAAGATGCCGTTGGGGTCATTTTCCGCTGCGCCAAACGGCTCTTGGATGGGGAAAAGCTACTCGGGTGCGGAAACAGACCGGTATTCAAAGCCAGCGCCGGGGGTAAGCTCCGGTGCGCCTTCCGGCCAACGTGGGGAGCTGACCCCGCGTCCGGCCATGTTGGATTGCCCGATAAAAAGGAATAGATCGTATGCCTGCTGCATAAAAGCCTCCTATAAAATAGTGGTGTGTGCCAGCCTTATCCTAGCGGAATCTTTGCCGGATTGCAAGAGGGGAGGGCGAGGGTTGTGTGTGCTTGGGCCGAATAAAAAAGAAAAGGACCCTCCGCGCCCCGTTTGGGGGTGCGAAAGGTCCTTTTTATCAGGGAAATTTCTGACCCGGAGAAAACGCTTAATCCTTGGGGATCTTGTTCAGCTCACGGTTCAGCACGTCCACCAGACCCTGGGGCATTCCCAGGTTTCTCAGCTTGGACATGGCATCGATGGTCATGCTCTCCATCAGGGCACGACGGGGATCATCCAGCATCCGGCCAAAGTACTTGGACAGGACTGCATGAGCCTGGGGGTTCTTCAGCAGCACGCCCACCTTGTCCCGGCTGGAGTAGCAGTTTTCGTCCAGCTCAAAAGGCTCGACTTCCGGCAGATCCATCCCCTCGAACCAGTTGGTGGCCCGGGTGCCTGCCGTTTTGGGCAGTACATAGCTGGTATCCGGCTGCTCCACACGGCAAAGGGTCATGCGGTCCTCATAGAGGTTGCCGTCTTCATCCCAGCCCTGCAGCAGGATCTCGTTCTCGCCCATCTGCAGGGGAACCGCTGCAAAGGTGGTCATGGGCTGCACCTGCTGGGTCTGCTGGACCAAAGTCCCGTTCACATACAGGGCCAGCTTTGCCAGATTGGACAGGGCGGTCAGGTCATTGCACTCCCGATGACGATGGACAAACCGGCTGCCTGCCAGCTTGACGAACTTTTCCGCCGACCAATAGGCTTTGTAGAGGTAAAATGCATCCTTTTTCAGCTGGCGGTCGATCGTGACCAGACCCTTCTGGTTCTGACCGGTCTTGCCGCCCTCGTTCCGGGCAGCACTGCCAAAGTCGGCCATGTTCCACACATAGCTGCCCACCATAAAGTCCCGCTCCTCAAAGGCACGCAGTGCGTTGTCCGAGAACAGCAGCTGATATTCCTCGGTGTAGTCCTTTACGCTGGGCTCATAGCTGTGCAGTGCAGGGTTGGTATCCACGCCGTACTCGGTGACCATCAGCGGGATATCCGGGCACTGGGCGTGGAAGGTATCCAGACGCACCTGCAGATCCGGGATGTTCTGGTAGTACCAGCCGTAGTACAGGTTGTAGCCCACCAGATCGGCCAGGCGGTTCAGGGGGCTTTGGTTCTCTACCGAGTAGATGTTGGCCTCGGCTGTGTAGCGGGTGGGGTCCAGCTTTTTGGTGTACTGGGCCATGTGCTGCACCATCTGGTGGATCTCCGGGCTTTCGCCTGCAATGGTGATCTCGTTCTGCACGCCCCAGCAGTAGATAGAGGGATGGTTGCCGCACTGTTTTACCAGGCACTCCATCTGGCCTTCGATATTTTCCATGCCAGCCTGCTCGGTAAACGGCAGACTGATAAAGGGCACTTCGGCCCATACCAGAATACCGGCGCGGTCGCACAGCGTGTAAAAATAATCGTCGTGCTGGTAGTGGGACAGACGCACCGAGTTGGCGCCCAGCTCCTGGATCAGGGCCAGGTCCGTGTCCATCTGTGCCGGGGTCACAGCGTTGCCTACGCCGCCAAAATCCTGGTGGCGTGCAACGCCCCGCAGCTTCAGGTGCTGCCCGTTGAGGAAAAGACCCTTGTCCGGTGTAATGCAGATCTCGCGGAAAGCGGTCTCCACACAGCGGGTGTCCAGCAGAGTCTGGTCTGCCCAGGCCTGCACTTCTGCGGTATACAGATGGGGGTCAGCGGTGCCCTGCCACAGGTGAGGGGAGGGCACATCCAGATGTACGGCAAAGGGGGTCTGCGCAGTCAGCTGCAGCTCGCACTGGGCGGTAAGATCGGTGTCAGCATCGGTCAGCCGCACAGTCACCCGGCCGGGGCAGTCCGAGCCGTGGTTCACCAGGGTACCAGTGACCTGCAGCTCCCAGCTGCCGTCCGCCTTTTTGCTGGTGCGCACCTGCACACCATCCCGGCTGCGGTCCGTCTCTGTAAAGTGAATGGGGCCGTCTGCGATCAGACGGACATCCCGGTATACCCCGCCGTAAAAAGAGAAATCGGCCATACGGGGATACACATTGTCGCACTCGGCATTGTCAGCCTCCAGCAACAGGGTGTTTTCTCCCGGCTGCAGCCAGTCATTCAGGGGCAGACGGTACAAAGAGAAGGGGAACCGGTTCTCCGCTGCCAGCTGGCCGTTGACATATACCCGGCTTACCAGAGAGGCTGCACCGATCTCCAGGTACAAAAAGGACTGCAGGTCCTCCGGGGTAAAGGTCAGCCGCTTTTCATAGCGGCCCACGCCCCGCCACATGGATGTGCCGCTCTGCCCGTCCTGAGCGTTCCAGGTATGGGGCAGCTGTACAGTGCAGGGGTCCTGTCCCTGCCGGGTAAAAAGCCAATTCTCATTTAAGCTGAGGGTTTTTCTCATAACTGCAGGCTCCTTTTCACGAAGAAGATTTCTGCGGGTACATTGCAGCGTACTCCTCCGGGGTGATGTGATAACGCTTCAGACCGATGATGCTGCACAGGTCGCCCAGCAGGGGTGCGCCCAGGTACATCAGCAGAACAGCCACATACAGGGTGGTGGTGGGAGCAGCGCCGGCAACGTAGCCGCAGGCGCCCATCACGATACCAACGATGGAGGTGCCAAAGGCGCTGATGACCTTGTCCAGCAGGCTGAAGGTAGCGCCGATCTTACCAGGCATGAACTTGCCGGTCTTGAGCTTGTGGTAGTCGATGATCTCGGCGATCATGGGGTCGGTGTTCTGTGCAGAGAAACGGCGGAACAGCATGTTGCTGGCCATCAGGGCAACAAACAGCACCACGGTGCCCTCGCCAAAGGGACGGAAGACCAGCAGGATAGCCTCGCAGACAAAGTTTGCAATGGCGCCCATCAGGTAAGCACGCTTACAGGTGTAGCGCACAGCCACAGCACCGGCAACGAAAGCGCCGATCAGGGACATCGGGGTAGAAAATGCGCTGACGATGGGCTGCATATCCAGGTTCTGCACGCCGTAAACGTAGAAGTACACGGTGCAGGCGCTCTGAATGGTAGCAGCGATCTTATCGGTGGAAGCAGCCAGGACCAGCATCCGCAGCGGCTGGTTGATGCGGACCAGCTCCACCATATCCTTGAAGCTGGCAGACTCGGCCTTCTCGCCGTGCTGGAAGTTCTCCGGCTTATCAGCTGCGGAGATAGCCCACAGGTTTGCCAGCAGGCACACCAGGTGCAGCACGAAAGCAGCGATGATGATGGCCGTCCAGCCCTGCTGAGAGCCCAGGCCGCCGTACTTCTGCAGCAGCGGCACGATGCCCACAGTCACAGCTGCGCTGATCAGGGTGCTGTACACGCCGCCGGCGATACCGGAAACAGGACGGATCTTGGGGTTCTTGGTGACCACAGACAGCACGCACTTGTTCACGGTGGTCATGCAGGTGTAGCCAATGACCCACACAGCGTACCACAGCACGACCCACACCATGCGGAAGCTCTGCGGGATTGCAAAAGAGCCAACATAGATAGCAAAGCTTGCGCCCAGCAGGATCGCAGAACCGATCACCAGGAAGGGGCGGAACTTGCCGAACCGGGTCTCGGTGCGGTCAATGATATTGCCGATGATGGGGTCGGTGATGCCGTCAAACAGACGCATGGCCGTCATGACCACGCCCACAACAACGACATTCAGGTTCAGCGCTTCGGTGCAGAAGGTCAAAAAGAACATCATGTTCAACATGTTGAACACGTTGGACGCTGCGGAACCCAGGGGGGTCATAACGACCCGGACGAGTTCCATCCGAGGGGTTGCTTTCTGGTTGCTCATCTCTGATAATGCCTCCTTGTTATACGCAAAACATGCAACGGACAAAAGGCTGCCCATTGTTCCAAACAAGTACAGTATAACGAAAGATTGACAGAGATTTCACACACAAATCAAAGGTCCGTCTGTCGAAAGTTAAGTTTTTCTGTGTTCCTCCCGGTATTTATTGGGCGAGATGTGATATTTTTGGCGAAACTGACGGTAAAAATAGCCCTCAGTGGCATAACCGATCTTTTGCGCGATCTGCTGCATCTTCCAATCTGTGTTCTGCAAAAGGTTGGCGGCCTCCATCATGCGCACTTCGGTCACCAGTTCCTTAAAGGTCTTGCCGGTCTCTTTTTTCAGCACGCTGCACAGATAGTTGGGGTGAAAGTGCAGGTACTCCGCTGCTGCGGACAGGTTGGCCTCCTGGTAGTGCTCTTTCAGGTACTCCATTAAATCGCGGGAGACTTCGGATAGCTTGCGGGCAATGGTCTCGTCGCTGTCGCCTTTTTCGGCCATGCGGGACAGCTCGGTAAACAAGATCACCAGACAGGAAGTGATCTTGCCCTCGCTCCAGTTGTCACCGGCGTAATATTCGCAGAGGATCTGCTCCAGCAGTGCTTCCAAAAACGGTTCATCCTCCAGATGGAACAGCAGATGCCGGCGCAGCTTTTTTTCAGAGTAGAAGCTGTTTACGATATAGTTGGAGATATAATTATCCTCCGAGAGCAGGTACATGAACACTGTATCAAAAAACTCTTCGGTCATGATCAGGTTGAACACCCAGTCCTCGCTGGTCATCATCCCGGAGGAGTGGCGCACATTTTTGTCCATGATGCACAGGTCGCCCTGCCGCATCTGCACCTCCTGTCCCTCGATGACCACAGTCACATGTCCTTGGGCAACATAGGTGATCTCGATATATTCATGGCGGTGGGTGGGGATGTCGATGGAATATTTTTGCCGCACAGCAAATTTGTTGGCTAAAAGATCGGCGTTAGCAAAAGAAGTGTAGACGTTTTCCTGGTCCCGCCGCATGATCACCTTGGCAGAAGGGTCGGTGTCCAGGGGTTCTCCGTTGGCGGCTTTCGTTCTCCAATCGGAGGGGATAGGGGTGGAATAGTCCGGCCGGTTTTCCAGCCACAGCTTCAATGCCTCAAAATCCTTTATTCGCATGGCATCTGCTTCCTTTCCGCAAAACAGCACTGAGTGTTCTATCGTTCAGTATAACACAGCCTTTTCACTCCATGCAACCCTGCGCCGCAGGCCGCACAAAAAAAGCCCGGAGGGAAAAATCTCTCCGGGCACAGCTGTTTTTTGCGGCGCAGCAGGGCCGGATCATTCAATCTTGATCAAATTGGGGTTTTCCGGCAGCTTGGGTGTCTGCTGCGGTGCAGGCAGCTCGATGCGCAGGATGCCATCCTCGAATTTGGCGTGGATATCCTCTTTGCGCACGCCCTCGCCCACATAAAAGCTGCGGGCGCAGCTGCCGCTGAAGGTCTCTCTGCGCAGATAGCGGCCATTCTGATGCTGGTCGTCCTTGGTGTGGCTGCGCACGGCCTGAATGGTCAGGTATCCGCCGGACAGCTCCATCTGCACATCCTCTTTCTTGCAGCCGGGCAGATCCACTGCGACTTCATAGCCGGTATCGGTCTGCTTGACATCGGTCTTCATCATATTGGCGCCATGCTTGCCAAAGACGCTGTGCGCCTCCCGATTCATGGCACGCTCCAAAGCGGCGTCATTCCAGAACGGATCGAAGAAATCATCAAACAGATTTTCATGAAAAACAGTGGGCATCAGCATAAATCATTCCTCCAATCTCGGCTTCTGGCCGGGCCCTGGACCGGTATGCGGCGGGGGCTTGGCTTTAGGTCGGGTCTTATAATTGTATGCGTTTGAGCGGGGAAGGGGGGATGCATCGTTCTGCATCTTTGGGACCCGTTCCCCTGAGCGCAGCCTTGTTATAGCACAGGGTGTTAGCACTGTCAAGCGATGAGTGCTAAAATTCACAGAAAGATAATGGAATGATAAAAACCTATGCAATATTCGGGAATGCTTGTCGATAATGCGATTGTTTTTCCTTGCGGGCGTGGGCGGATGCTTTCTCTGATGATGCCGCATCGGGCGGTATTTACTCCACGGCAGACCTATGGTACAATGGTTGAAAAAGGAGAGTGTGTATGAGAGAAAAAGAGATCCGTGAAGGGGACATCGTCCGCCATTTCAAACGAGAGTGGGTGACCGATGGCTCCACGCAGTACCTGTATAAGGTGCTTGCATTTGCGCAGCACACCGAAACAGAGGAACAGATGGTGGTCTATCAGGCACTGTATCCGCCGTTTAAGGTCTGTGTGCGCCCCTATGAGATGTTCATGAGCGAGGTAGACCGGGCAAAGTACCCCGATGCGCATCAGATCTACCGTTTTGAGCGGTGGGAGGGCTGAGCGGGACCCTGTCATATGCAGGCGCAGCCTGGATAGAGCATTAAAAAGAAAAGCAGCACCCCTGCCAAAAGGGATGCTGCTTTTGCTTGCAGCTGCTGTCTTGACAGCACCCACATAAAACGGTAATCTTGAAAGAAGAACCCCCCCTTACCATACGATAAAGGAGCAGATTGAAATGAAACGTGTCCCTTATGAAGAAATGGTCCGTCAGTTTGCCCGGGTGCTGTCGGCCCGGGGCTTTGCCCCGCAGGATGCGCAGGCGGCGGCCACGATCTTTGCACAAAACAGCCTGGCCGGAGTATACAGCCATGGTCTGAACCGTTTTCCTCGGTTGGTGGGCTACCTGGAGCGGGGCGTCGTAGACCCCGCGGCCAAGGCTACCTGCGAAGTCCAGATGGGCTGCATGGAGCGGTGGGACGGGCACCGTGGCTTTGGCCCCTTGAATGCCTGGCGTGCGATGGACCGGGCCTGTCAGCTGGCTAAGGAGCACGGTATTGGCTTGGTGGCTCTGGGCAACAATAACCACTGGATGCGGGGCGGCACCTATGGCTGGCAGGCGGCCAATGCGGGCTGCATCGGCATCTGCTGGTCCAACACCACCCCGAATATGCCCGCTTGGGGCGCCAAGGACTGCCGCATCGGCAATAATCCGCTGATCCTGGCTGTGCCCCGCACAAACGGCGAGCATATGGTGCTGGACTTTGCCATCAGCCAGTTCAGCTATGGCAAAATGGAGGATTGCCGTCTGCGGGGCATCCCGCTGCCGGTGCCCGGCGGCTACGATGAAAACGGTCAGCTGACCACCGACCCCGCCGCCATTGAAAAGACCGGCCGTGTGCTGCCCATGGGCTACTGGAAGGGCAGTGGTCTCTCCGTGGCGCTGGACCTGATCGGTGCGGTACTGTCGGGGGGCAACAGTGTCCATACCATTGGCACCTTTGAGGAGGAAGCGGGGGTCACGCAGATCATGCTGGCCATCGACCCCGGCAAGTTCAATACGCCGGAACAGACCGACGCCATCGCCGATGAGATCTTACAGGATGTCAAGGCCAGCCAGCCGGTAAAAGAGGGGGCAGAGGTGTTCTATCCCGGTGAGAGATCGCTGCGGGATACACGGGAGAACCTGGAACTGGGGGTCCCGGTCATTGAGGAGATCTGGGAATCTGTGCTGAAGATGTAAGCTCACAGCGGCTGGATCTGATCCAGGGTCTCAAACGGGATGGATCGGTCCTCCAGATGCAGGAGTCGATAGACCGGGTCGATCCGCTGGACTGTCCCAGTGATGGTGTGGTAAAAACCCACAGGCGGATGGGCGGGCTGTGCCGTGTCCGCCGCAAAATACCGCACCCGCACCGGGGTGCCTTTGGTCAAAAGGAGCAGCTTTTGGGAGAGCTGCTCCTTTTCTTCTTCGCTCAAAAAACGCTGCGGGACCCGCTGGCTGCGCTGTTTTTCTGCATCCAGTTCTTCATCATACCCCCGCAGAGCGGCAAAGGGGGAAAAGATCTTTGCCCGGTTCTCCAAGCTCATCCGGGGGTGACGGCGGCGGCTCTCCTCGCTGTCCGGGCGGGACAGTGCTAGGATATCAGCGTATTTTCGGGTCACGTCCCGCCCCTCTGGGGTGTTTTTGTAGTCCTCCATGGATGGCTCCTTTATTCGGCTTTGTGGCCGCCGATCTGTCCGTTGCGCTGGCGCATGGTAGCGCCTTCCTCATAACTGCTGGCTTTTAGCACCGCATTTTTGCCAAAGCGGGTCTTGATGTCCAGCATGGTCTGCTGCAATTTGCGCTCTTTTTCCTGTTTGCGCAGGTCGGTGAATAAGTCCACCTGGCAGATGCCTTGATCGGTTTCTACCCGATTGGCTGTCAAGGTCACACGGCGTACCGTTAAAGAGGGATCTGCGATCTGCGCAAACAATTTCACACAGCTGCCAATGATCTGGCTGCCCAGGTTGGTGGGGATGTCAAAACGGGCTGTGCCGTGGGCGGGTTTGGGCAGGGTGCGGCCGTAGGGGTCCAGTTTGGTCGGCCCATGGTAACGGCCGGTGTCCACATTTTCCCGGTCATAGCCGATCTCCAGCGTTACCGATTGCGCTGCCAGCTGCTTTTCCATCAGCCGAAAGGACAGCAGTTCGGCCATCTCCTGCACGATCAGCCGTGCTTTGGCAAAGGGGTAGGGGCAGCTGAGAACTTGCCCTTCGCAGATGCTGTTGGAGCTGGGACGGTAGGCTTTGATCTGGGCAAGGCCGCAGGGCTCGTATCCCCAGGCGTGGTCGATCAGAAGCTCTGCATCCACCCCAAAGGTGTCGTACAGCCAGTCTTCGTTGCACACCGAGGCACGGGCCAGCTGTCCCATGGTGTGTATGCCGTGTGCCTCCAGCTTTTTGGCGGTGCTGGGGCCGGTCATCCAAAAGTCGGTCAACGGTCGATGATCCCACAAAAGGTACCGGTAAGACAGTTCGTCCAGCTGAGCGATGCGCACGCCGTCCGGGTCGGGTGCGGCGTGTTTGGCCACGATGTCCATGGCCAGCTTTGCCAGGTAGAGGTTGCTGCCGATGCCTGCTGTGGCGGTGATGCCGGTGTTCTCCAGCACAGCCCGCACCATCCGCATGGCCAGCTGATGGGCGCTGAGATGGTAATAGGGCAGGTAGGCGGTGGCGTCAATAAAAACCTCGTCAATGGAGTAGGGGTGGATATCATCCGGGGAGACGAATTGCAGATAGGTCTTGTAGATCCGGGTGGAGACCTCCAGATACCGGGCCATGCGGGGCGGTGCAGCAATGAATTTGATCTGCAAACTGGGGTCTTTTTCCAGAGCCTTGGCATCTGCCGAAGCCCCGGTAAAGTGGAATCGTCCGTCCTCGCCCCGCAGTGCTTGCTTTTGCCGGATCGCAGCTTGCAGCCGCTGGGCGTTGGCCTGGTTCACCCGCTGCACCACCTCGAACAGTCGGGCCCGCCCGGGGATCTTGTACCCTTTGAGAGAGGGGGAGACCGCCAGACAGATGGTCTTTTCAGTGCGGGAGGTATCCGCCACCACCAGATGGGTGGTCAGCGGGTCCAGCCCCCGGTCCATGCACTCCACCGAGGCATAAAAGCTCTTGAGGTCTATGGCAAAATAGGTGCGCTGCGTTTCCAAGGGACGGGGCCTCCTTTCTGCGGTGTTTACATCCGGAAAATGCAAGGGATGGGGAGAAATAACAACTTTTTATCTTATTATACAGCCTGCCGCTGGGCTTTGCAAGGAGAAAGCCGCTTTTTAGAAAAGGCGGTTTTTGAAGTACCGGCAGCCCCGCTTCCCCTAAACGGCGTTTCATGGTATACTGATAGAAGCAATAAAATCAGCCGCAGAGCTTTCTCTGCAAGGAAGGAGCTTACATGACTATGTTTCAGAAGTTGGTTGCCATCGAGCCAGTCAGCCTGATCCCCTCTGCCGAGCAGGAACTGTCCCGCTATGCACAGCAGGTGGAGCTGTTTACGGACATCCCCGCCGATGATGATGAGATCGTGCGCCGCATTGGAGATGCAGATGCAGTACTGCTGAGCTATACCTCCCGTATCGGCCGTGAGGTGATCGAGCGCTGCCCCAAGATCCGCTACATTGGCATGTGCTGCAGCCTCTACTCTGAGCAGAGCGCAAACGTGGATATTGCCTTTGCCCGGGAAAAGGGCATCCGGGTGCTGGGCATCCGGGATTACGGCGACCGGGGCGTGGTCGAGTATGTCCTGCATGAACTGATCGGTCTGCTGCACGGTTTTGGGATGCCGATGCTGCAGGATGAGCCGGTGGAGATCACGGGTCTGAAGGTGGGCATCGTGGGTCTGGGCGTGTCCGGCAAGATGATCGCCGATGCGCTGGCCTTTATGGGTGCAGAGGTCAGCTATTACAGCCGCAGCCGCAAGCCGGAGGCCGAGGCCGCCGGGATGAGCTATAAGCCGCTGGATGCTCTGCTGAAGGATAGCCAGGTGGTGTTTACCTGCCTGAACAAGAATGTGCTGCTGCTGGGCCAGCCGGAGTTTGAGCAGCTGGGTGCAGGCAAGGTGTTGTTCAACACTTCCATCGGCCCTGGCTTTGACTCCGCAGCGCTGGAGCGCTGGCTGGATCAGCCGGGTACCCATTTCTTCTGCGATACCCGGGCCGCTGCAGGCGCTGTGGCAGAAGGCTTCTTTGACCGGGACAACGTCCATTGCCAGAATGTCTCTGCGGGACGCACCAAGCAGGCTTTTGTGCTGCTGAGCCAGAAGGTGCTGGCCAATATCCGCACGGCTCTGGCTGAGCTGGAGTAATATCCGGCTGCACCCATCAAACGGTGCGGAATAATCAAAAATAAATCAGCCGGGCCTTTGTGATGAAACTTCCATCACAGGGGCCCGGCTGTTTATTGAGCCTTTGCAGGGGTTTGGGTATAGTAGTGTTACCAACAGCGCTGCATAAGAACAGCCGCTCTGAGTTGAATTTGCAAGGAGGCTTTTTCTATGTATTACTCCAGTGGCAACTACGAGGCATTTGCCCGGCCCCTGAAGCCGGAGGGTGTGGACCATAAAGCGGCCTACATCATCGGAACAGGTCTGGCGGCTCTTTCCGCTGCCTGCTATCTGGTGCGGGATGGTCAGATGAAGGGCAGCAATGTCCATATTTTTGAAAAAGACCCGCTGCCCGGCGGCGCCTGCGATGGCTGGCGGTTTGATGTGGGCTATGTGATGCGGGGCGGCCGTGAGATGGACAACCATTTCGAGGTCATGTGGGATCTGTTCCGTTCGATCCCCTCCATCGAGACCGATGGGGTCAGTGTGCTGGACGAATATTATTGGCTGAATAAAAAGGACCCAAACTTCTCCCTCTGCCGCGCTACCGAGAAATGCGGCCAGGATGCCCACACCGACCGCAAGTTTGCAGTGTCGGACAAGGCAGCGATGGAGATCATGCGGCTGTTCTTTACCCCGGATGAGGAGCTGTTTGACAAAAAGATCGAAGATTTCTTTGATGATGAGGTGTTCAACTCCAACTTCTGGCTGTACTGGCGCACGATGTTCGCGTTCCAGAACTGGCAGAGCGCATTGGAGATGAAGCGCTATATCAAACGCTACATCCATCACATTGGCGGCCTGCCGGATTTCACGGCTCTGCGGTTCACCAAGTACAATCAGTATGAGTCCATGATCCTGCCGATGATCAAATATCTGGAAGATCACGGCGTGCAGTTCCACTATAACATCAAGGTGATGAATGTGGAGTTCGATCTGAAGCCCGGCTGCAAGCAGGCCACCCGGATCGAGCTGCAGCGGGATGGCCAGCAGGAGTTTGTGGACCTGACCGAGAACGACCTGGTCTTCATCACCCCCGGCGGCTGTGTGGAGAACTCCACCATGGGCAGTCAGAACACCCCCGCTGCATATGATACCGAGATCCGCCCCGGCGGCGGCTGGGATATGTGGCGGCGGATCGCAGCCCAGGACCCTGCTTTTGGCAACCCGGACAAGTTCTGCTTTGACCCGGAAAAGACCAACTGGATGTCTGCGACCGTGGAAACGCTGGACCAGCGGATCATCCCTTACATCAAGAATATCTGCAAGCGGGATCCCTTCAGCGGCGGTGTGGTCACCGGCGGCATCGTTACCGTCAAGGACTCTGGCTGGCTGATGAGCTGGACCATCAACCGGCAGCCGCAGTTCCGGGATCAGCCCCGGGGCCATTGCCTGGTATGGGTCTACTCGCTGTTTACCGATAAGCCCGGCAACTACATCAAAAAGCCTATGCGGGAGTGCACCGGCAAGGAGATCTGCATGGAGTGGCTGTATCATCTGGGTGTGCCGGAATCTGAGATTGAGGATCTGGCAGAGCACAGCGCCAACACCGTGCCGGTCATGATGCCTTACATCGACGCCTTCTTTATGCCGCGCACCGATACCGACCGGCCGAAGATCGTGCCGGAAGGGGCAGTCAACTTTGCCTTTATCGGTCAGTTTGCCGAGACCGCACGGGACACCATTTTTACAACCGAGTATTCGATGCGCACCGGTATGGAAGCCGTTTACACCCTGCTGAACATTGACCGCGGCGTGCCGGAAGTGTGGGGCAGCACCTATGATATCCGGGATCTGCTGAATGCCACCATCCGCCTGCGGGACGGCAAGCCCCTCACCGAGATGCACCTGGGCTTTGCAGAAAAGCTGGCGCTGAAAAAGGTGCTGGAGAAGATCCATAATACCGACGTAGAAAAGCTGCTGCAGGAGTATCATGTGATCTGACCTGTAGGGGAGGAAAGTTCTCCTCGCTCTGATTTATCTTGTTTCCGCAATTCTCCGCCCTTCTCGTAAAAGGCAAAAGCACCTGCAGGATCTGCAGGTGCTTTTGTCTTTTTGTGCCTTGACAAAAGCAGCCGGGCAGACCATACTGAAAACAAAAGGATTCCCCGGCGCAGCGTCTGCCGGGTGCAGACAGAAGGAGGAGACCGACCATGAAGATCACATCTTTAGTGGAAAATACTACTGCGGACCCTCGTTTGGGCAAGGAGCATGGACTTTCGCTGTACATCGAGGCGGCAGGCAAGACCCTGCTGTTTGATATGGGGCAGAGCGGCTTGTTTGCCCAAAATGCCCGGACATTGGGGCTTGACCTGGCTAAGGTGGATCTGGCGGTGCTGTCCCACGGACATTACGACCATGGCGGCGGACTGACGCACTTTTTGGAGCTGAATAAGACAGCGCCGGTCTATCTGAGCCGCTACGCATTCCAGCCCCATTACCACGGTGCCGAACGGTATATCGGCTTGGACCCGGCTCTGAAGGGGTGCGACCGGCTGCATTTTGTGGCAGACCAGCAGACGATCGCCCCTGGGCTGACCCTGTATTCCTGCAATGATCGCACAAAACAATGGGATCTGGGCAGTTTTGGCCTGACTATGGTGCAGGAAGGCGCTCTTTTGCCGGAGGATTTCCGCCATGAGCAGTACCTTTTGATCGAGGAAGATGGAAAACGAGTGCTGATCAGCGGCTGCTCTCACAAAGGTGTGCTGGATATCGCCCAGTGGTTCCAGCCGGATGTGCTGGTGGGTGGATTCCACTTCTCCGGCCTGCCGCTGGATGATACCCTGGCCGGGTACGCCCGCCAGCTGGATGGGATGGACACGGAGTTTTATACCTGCCACTGTACCGGCTGTGCGCAGTATGAGTTTATGCGGCCTTATATGCACCGTCTCCATTATCTGTCTACAGGACAGAGCATCGTTTTGTAAGAGGGAAGGATTTCTTCAAAAAACTTGTCTGAAAGTGTTGACAATCCTGCTGTGGGCTGGTATAATAATCAACGTCGCCAGGGTGCGGCAAACAAAAACCAGCTTATGGGGGATTAGCTCAGCTGGGAGAGCGCTTGCATGGCATGCAAGAGGTCACCGGTTCGATCCCGGTATTCTCCACCAATCAAATGCAAAACGAACACAGTGTCACCATTCAAATGGTCGGCAGTGTGTTCGTTTTGTTTTGCAAACTTCCACGTCTTGCATAACACATAACAAAAAAGCCCGCACGTTCCCTTTGCAGAGCGTGCGGGTGTTTTTATGCCTGTATTTGGTCAGGGGGACTAAACATCGGGAAAATTTCGCAAAAATATTCCGCCTTTTTGCAGGAGCGCCTGCGGCTATGCCGTATAAAAAGATAACAGGGTGGTGCAAAACTCCCCGCGCCAGTGACGTCCTCGGCCGGGCAGCAAAAGCCCCCTGTTCTCTGCCAAAGGGCAGAGATTTAAGCTAAAATTCATCCTATCTTCAGCGGGGCACAAGGCTGTGCTGCTACAATACAGGTACCGAAGCAAGCACGGAAGGGGCGCCTGCGCTTCTTTTCAGACCCGGCTGCGGAATTTAGAACAGGTTCCTTGATCGTTGGAGCGATCAAAGGAAGAAAGGCGGTTACTATGAAAAAGATCATGAAAGCGGTTGCAATGGTTACTCTGTCGGCGTGTGTGATGACTGGCGGCGCACTGGCCAGCTTTGCAGCGGAGGCATCTCCCTACCGGATCACCGGCTATAAGGCCAGCACCTGCGGCCTGTACGATGGCGGCCATTGCGATAATGCGGTGGTAACGGCAAACTATACAGCACCGGATGGCACGGTCAAGAGCTACGATTTCTGCGCAGAGTGCGGCAAGGTGAACGATAAGGCAGTGATGACGGAGATCACGGACAGCTTTTCGGCCTACGGACAGCTCTACGTTTATACGGGGACCCTGGACAATGGGGAAAAGATGATGACGGTCACCTGCCTCAGCGGGCAGGGCGCAATGGATGAGATCGACCCGCGGGTCCGCATTGCCAACGAGGCGGTGCAGGGCTACGACCTGTATCTGGTGGCAGAGGACGGCACGGAGACAAAGCTGGCCGCAGATGCCGGCCGTTACTATACGTCTTACCGGGTTCCCATGGAAAAGGGCGCTGCTCTGATCCACATGGTGGCTCAAAACAGCTGACCGGCTGGGAGCGGCTTTTTGGACGCGATGCAAAGCATCGCGTCCTTTTTGTTTGGGTATAAAAAAGTTGGCCTATGCGCAATGCATAGGCCAACGAAATGTGTGTGGGAGAGGCGCTTATTCCGTCTGTTCCGGCTGCACTTCAGGTGCTGCAGGACTGTCTGGGGGACAAGGGGGCGTTCCCTCGCAGGATTCTCCAAAGGCGTCGTGGTAGGCGTCGTACATCTGCGTCTGTCCGTTGCGGCGCAGGCCAAACAACACCAGCTTTTTTACTACGTCGTAGATCACGGCAAACAGCGGCACGCCTACGATCATACCCACAAAACCCCACAGGCCGCCAAACAGCAGAATGGCAAACAGCACCCAGAAGCTGGAGAGTCCGGTGGAGTTGCCCAGGATCTTGGGTCCGATCACATTGCCGTCCAGCTGCTGGAGGATAAAGACGAACAAAACGAACCAGATGGCTTTGATGGGGTCCTGGATCAGGATCAGCAGCGTGGCAGGAATAGCGCCGATAAAAGGCCCGAAGAAGGGGATCACGTTGGTGACACCGATGATCACCGACACCAGCAGAGCGCTGGGGAACCGGACGATCAGGCAGACGATATAGCAAAGCACGCCAATAATGGCCGAGTCCAGGATCTTGCCGTTGATAAAACCGCCGAACATCCGGTCTGCGTATTTTACCTCATCCAGGATGCGCTGTGCCCAAGGGCTGGGGACTGCACTGTACAGGATCATCTTGGCCTGCTGTGCAAACCGCTTGCGGCTGGCCAGCAGATAGACCGCCACGATGATGCCGATCAGCAGGTTTTTCAAGGTGTTCACCACGCTGATCACGCCGCTGCCCACGCCGGAGACGATGTTCTGCATCGAGGGGACCAGGGTGGTCTTGATCCAGGTGTCCAGGTTCAGGGAGATGCTGTCGTAAGCGGATTCGATCATCAGTAAAAGATCGTGGTTCTCCTCAAAAAACTCCTGGGTGGAGATCCAGGCCACAAACCGGTTGATGTTGCGCTGGGCGGTATAGTACAGAGTGGTGACGCTGGTGATCAGCTGCGGGATGATCATCATCAGCAGTGCATAGACGAGCAGCACCCCAAACAGCATGGTCAGCAAAATCGCGACCGGTTCCACCGCTTTGTGGGCTTTCTCTGGGAAGCTGCGCCGCAGGAAATTTTCAACGGTGTTGCACACCGGCTTGAGCAGGTAGGCGATCACTGCGCCGTAGATGAACGGCATCAGGATGCCGGTCAGCACCGAGATCGCGTCCCCAAAACCTTGGAAACGATAGATCAGGAAGAAGAAGGCAATGCTCAGGCTGATGGCTCCAAACCCAGCCAGCATCCCATACAGATAGGGTTTGATGTGTGGCTTTTTGTCGATCATGGCTCCTCCGTGCCCGCCAGCCTGGCGCGTCGGCGGGTGCTTTTAACGTTTGTTGCTTCTGCGCCAGATGTGCAGCTGCTCTGCCTGAGCGATCAGCTCCTCCCGGAAATCCGGGTGAGCAACGCTGATCAGGGCCTCGGCCTTCTGCCAGGTGGACAGACCCTTCAGGTTGACGCAGCCATATTCGGTGCAAAGATAGTGAACATTGGCGCGGGTATCGGTCACAATGCTGCCGTTCACCAGGGTGGGACGGATACGGCTCTCCAGCTTGCCGGTCTTTTTGTTCATGAAAGTGGAGGACAGGCAGATGAAGCTTTTGCCCCCGTGGGACAGATAGGCGCCCAGCACAAAGTCCAGCTGTCCGCCTGCGCCCGAGATGTGCTTGACACCAGCGCTCTCTGCATTTACCTGTCCAAACAGATCCACGTCCACCGCATTGTTGATGGAGATGAAATTATCCAGCGCGGCAATGGTGCGGATGTCGTTGGTGTACTCCACCGAAGCAGACATGCACTCCGGGTTGTCGTTCAGGTAATCGTACAGTTTTTGGGTGCCGGCGCCAAAGGCGTACACCTGGCGGCCCTTGTCCAGCTGTTTGCGGCTGCCGTTGATCTTGCCTGCACGGGCGATGTCCACAAAGGCATCCACATACATCTCTGTGTGTACACCCAGGTCTTTCAGGTCGCTCTGAGCGATCAGCCCGCCAATGGCGTTGGGCATCCCACCAATGCCCAGCTGCAGGCAGGCGCCGTCCGGGATCTGGGGCACCACAAGGTTTGCCACCTTCAGGTCCACCTCTGTTGCGGCACCGGGAGCGGCCATCTGGCCGATGGGGGGGTTATCGCCCTCCACGATACCCGTTACCTGCGAGATGTGGACGCTGTTCTCGCTGCCGCCCAGGCAGCGGGGCATGTTGGTGTTGACCTCCACAATGATCTTGCGGGCCTTTTCACACACGGCCCCCAGATGAGAGGCGCTGGGTCCAAAGTTGAAGTAACCGTGGGCGTCCATGGGGGCTACCTGGAACACCGCCACATCTACGGGGTCCGGGCTTTCCCGGTAATAACGGGGCAGCTCCGAGTAGCGGATGGGGCAGTAGAACGCAAACCCCTGTGCAATGGCTTTGCGCTCAATGCCGCTCATGTGCCAGCTGTTCCAGGTCATATGGGCAGCAGGGTCCGGGATCTGGAAGATCTCGGGCACCCACATCAGGATGCCGCCATGGAAATTGACCCCTTCCAGCTGGGGCAGGCGCTGGGCCAGGGCTGCATCCACCGCCACAGGGGTGTTGGCGGTCCAGCCGTAGTCCACCCAATCGCCGCTCTGCACCAGGGCGGCAGCTTGGGCTGCGGTCATCTGCTTGTCTGCATACAGTGCCTTGAAGTCCATTATAAACCATCCTCTCCAATAATAATATAGAAGAATTGTAAACTCTCGGTTTTCTGCCAAAGCCGGGCAAATCTTTGCTGGACCTTTGCATAAGCTTTGCAAGGCCAACATACCTTACACACATCTTTATGGTAAGCTATGTCCATACAAAAAAGACCCGGGACTGCCGGATGGGCCGACATCAACTTAGTTATAACATTAACAATGTATAGAATCAAGGCTTTGAACTGTAAAAACTTCGTGATTAGCATAATGGACAAAAACAGCAGAAATTCGTTGGGATTGTTTGGCACATACAGGAGAAGAATTTCAAGAAAAGGACTTGATAAAATTTTGACGATGTGGTTTACTTATAGTGTCGCAGGGGACAGGGCATATCCCCACAAGGGATTGTCTAAAAATTAACGATAGCGCGAGACCCTGCGGCCCGGCCCTACCGGACCCCCGGTGTGAAAGGGAGATTTTAGAATGCCGATTGCAATTTACCCCGGCTCCTTTGACCCGGTGACCAAAGGTCACCTGGATATCATCAAGCGGGCCGCCAAGATCCACGAAAAGCTGATCGTGGCTGTGCTGATCAACAGCTCAAAGCATCCTCTGTTTACCGTAGAGGAGCGGGTGGAGATGCTGCGGGAGTGCTGCCAGGGGCTGCCCAATGTTACAGTGGAAAGCTTTAATGGGCTGACCGTGGATTTTGCCAAAAAACGCCGTGCTTCCGTGATGGTGCGGGGCCTGCGGGCTGTGACGGATTTTGAAAACGAGATCCAGCTTGCGCAGATCAATCACGCACTGATGCCCGGCATCGAGACGATGTTTCTGGCCACCAGCATCAAGTGGAGTTATCTGTCCTCCACGGTGGTCAAGGAGGCTGCCCGCTACGGCAGCGATATCTCCAAGTTCGTCACCCCCAATGTGGAAAAGGCCGTGCACGATAAATTTGCACAGCTCCGGCAGCAGACAGACCCCGATCTATGAGAAAACGCCTTTCCGGCGTTTTGATAAAAATGTGATCTGAACGCAACCCACATATATTAGTCAGGAGGCTATCCTTATGAAGAAAGTAGTTATCGCGTCCGCATGCCGTACCGCCATCGGCAAGTTTGGCGGCACCCTGGCAAACGTCCCGGCGGCTGAGCTGGGCTCCATCGTCATCAAAGAGGCCATCCAGCGCGCTGGCATCACCCCGGAGCAGGTGGATCACGTTTATATGGGCTGCGTCATCCAGGCCGGCCTGGGCCAGAACGTGGCTCGTCAGGCTGCCCTGAAGGCTGGCCTGCCCATCGAGACCCCCGCTGTTACCGTCAACGTGGTCTGCGGCTCTGGTCTGAACTGCGTGAACATGGCTGCTCAGATGATCGAGGCCGGCGATGCTGACATCGTGGTCGCAGGCGGCACCGAGAACATGGATATGGCTCCCTTTGCTATGATGAAGGCCCGCTACGGCTACCGCATGGGCGCACCCATGGGCAAGAGCGAGCTGGTGGACACCATGGTCAACGATGCTCTGTGGGATGCCACTGGCTACAACAAGCACATGGGCGTCACCGCTGAGAACATCTGCTCCAACGAGACCTACCAGCAGAAGTACGGCTACAGCCCCATCACCCGTGAGCAGCTGGACGAGTTCGCTTACAACAGCCAGGTCAAGGCTGCCAAGGCGATCGAGGACGGCGCATTCAAGGACGAGATCGTCCCCGTGGTCATCAAGGGCAAGAAGGGCGACACCGTGTTCGATACCGATGAGGGCCCCCGTCTGAGCTCTCCCGAGGTGCTGGCAAAGCTGAAGCCCGCCTTCATTAAGGACGGCATCGTCACCGCTGGCAACTCCTCCGCTATCAACGACGGCGCAGCTGCTCTGGTCGTGATGAGCGAGGAGAAGGCTAAGGAACTGGGCGTCACCCCGCTGGCTACCTGGGTCGCAGGTGCTCTGGCAGGCGTGGAGCCGGAGGTCATGGGTCTGGGCCCCATCGCTGCTACCAAGAAGGTCATGAACAAGACCGGTCTGACCGTCAACGATATGGACCTGATCGAGGCCAACGAGGCTTTTGCTGCTCAGTCCGTGGCTGTGGGCGAGTCCCTGGGCTTTGACATGGATAAGCTGAACGTCAACGGCGGCGCCATTGCTCTGGGCCACCCGGTGGGCGCTTCCGGTGCTCGTATCCTGGTCACCCTGCTGTATGCTATGAAGCACCGCGGCGCAAAGAAGGGCCTGGCTACCCTGTGCATCGGCGGCGGCATGGGCTGCGCTACCATCGTTGAGATGGACTAAGCATTCCTCTTTATAAAGCAGACTGAACGATCGTTCCGGGCGGCGGGTCGCCGCTGCCCGGAGCCTTCTTAGATAGAAAGGATGGTTTTTTACAATGGCTTTTGTAAAAACCGAAGTGCAGGGCGCTGTGGAGATCATCACCATCGACCGCCCGAAGGCACTGAACGCACTGAACCCGGAGGTCCTGGCAGATCTGAAAGCCGCTTTTGAGGCGGTGGATCAGCAGAACATCCGCTGCATCGTCCTCACGGGTGAGGGGGATAAGAGCTTTGTGGCTGGTGCAGACATCGGCTCCATGAGCACGATGACCAAGGCACAGGGCGAGGAGTTCGGCAAGCTGGGCAACGATGTGTTCCTGATGATCGAGAGCTTCCCCATCCCGGTGATCGCTGCGGTCAACGGTTTTGCTCTGGGCGGCGGCAACGAGCTGGCCATGAGCTGCGATATCCGCATCTGCTCTGACAATGCTGTGTTTGGTCAGCCGGAAGTGGGTCTGGGCATCACCCCGGGCTTTGGCGGCACCCAGCGTCTGGCTCGCCTGGTGGGCATGGGCATGGCAAAGCAGCTGGTCTACTCTGCCCTGAACATTAAGGCAGACGAGGCCCTGCGCATCGGCCTGGTAAATGCTGTGTATCCGCAGGCGGAGCTGATGGACAATGTGCTGAAGCTGGCTTCCAAGATCGCCAAGAACGCACCCATCGCTGTGCGCAACTGCAAGAAGGCTATGAACGACGGCATCTCTCTGCCCATCGAAAAGGCAGTTGAGGTGGAGGAAAAGCTGTTTGGCGACTGCTTTGAGACCCACGACCAGGTGGAGGGCATGGCTTGCTTCCTCTCCCGCGAGAAACCGAAGCCGAAGCCTGTGTTCACCAACAACTAAGCTGTACTGTTTTTTATAAACTGTGAGATAGAATAAAGGAGATTTCCTATGAAGATCGGTGTTATCGGCGCTGGCACCATGGGCCAGGGCATCGCAAAGGCATTTGCTCAGGTGGAGGGCAACACCGTTGCCCTGTGCGATATCAAGCAGGAGTGGGCTGAGAAGGGCCTGGCTAAGATCAAGGCTGGCTACGACAAGCTGGTGGCTAAGGGCAAGATGACCCAGGAGAAGGCAGATGCCATCGTGGGCGCTATCACCCCGGGCCTGAAGGAAGACCTGTGCGCAGACTGCGATCTGATCGTGGAGGCTGCCTTTGAGGATATGAAGGTCAAGCAGACCACCTTTGCAGAGCTGGATAAGCTGTGCAAGCCGGAGTGCATCTTTGCTTCCAACACCTCCTCTCTGTCCATTACCGAGATCGGCAAGGGCCTGAGCCGCCCGCTGGTGGGTATGCACTTCTTCAACCCTGCTGACCGCATGAAGCTGATCGAGGTCATCGCAGGCTGCAACACCCCCGCTGAGACCGTGGAGACCATCAAGAAGATCTCTGTGGAGATCGGCAAGCAGCCGGTCCAGGTCAACGAGGCTGCTGGCTTTGTGGTCAACCGCATCCTGATCCCTATGATCAACGAGGCTGCCTTTATCAAGATGGAGGGCGTTTCCAATATTGCTGGCATCGACGCCGCCATGAAGCTGGGTGCAAACCACCCCATGGGACCCCTGGAGCTGGGCGACTTCATCGGCCTGGACATCTGCCTGGCCATCATGGATGTGTTGTATAACGAGACTGGCGACAGCAAGTACCGTGCCTGCCCGCTGCTGCGCAAGATGGTGCGCGGCGGCAACCTGGGCTGCAAGACCGGCAAGGGCTTCTACGTTTACAACGCAGACCGCACCAAGACCCCGGTAGACGAGCTGTAAGCTGGCATACCCATTTCTCCCGGCGGCAGGTGCTGCCGGGAGGAATTTGTTTGCACCGCATCCAGTGGGGTGCGGCAATCTGAAAAGGACCCTTTAGGAGGATATAGCGATGGATTTCACTCTGTCCAAGCAGCAGCAGATGGCACAGAAGATGTACCGCGAGTTTGCTGAAAACGAAGTCAAGCCCCTGGCCAAAAAGGTGGACGCAGAGGAGTATTTCCCCGCAGAGACCGTCAAGAAGATGGCAAAGCTGGGCATGATGGGCATTTATTTCCCCACTGAGGTGGGCGGCGCAGGCGGCGACGTGCTGTCCTACGTTATGGCTGTGGAGGAGATGAGCAAGGTCTGTGGCACCACCGGCGTTATCTTGTCGGCCCACACCAGCCTGTGCGCTGCCCCCATCTATGAGAACGGCACCCCCGAGCAGAAGGCAAAGTACCTGCCCAAGCTGTGCAGCGGCGAGTGGCTGGGCGCTTTTGGCCTGACCGAGCCGGGTGCCGGCACGGACGCTCAGGGCCAGCAGACCACCGCAGTGGAAAAGGATGACTGCTGGGTGCTGAATGGCTCCAAGATCTTTATCACCAATGCAGGCTACGCAGACGTGTTTGTTATCATCGCCGTTACCGATAAGGTGGTGGATAAGCGCGGCCGCAGCCAGAAGCTCTGCTCTGCCTTCATCGTGGAGCGCACCGACCCCGGCTTCTCCGTGGGCAAGCCGGAGGACAAGATGGGCATCCGCGGTTCTTCTACCTGTGAGCTGATCATGGAAGACTGCACCATCCCCAAGGACCGTATGCTGGGCGTGCGGGGCCGCGGCTTCCAGCTGGCGATGTCTGCTCTGGACGGCGGCCGTATCGGCATCGCTTCCCAGGCACTGGGCATTGCCGAGGGCGCTCTGGATGAGACGGTGGCCTATGTCAAGGAGCGTAAGCAGTTTGGCCGCAGCATCGCTCAGTTCCAGAACACTCAGTTCGAGCTGGCAGAGATGAAGGCCCGTGTGGATGCCGCCAAGTACCTGGTCTATGCCGCTGCAGAAAAGAAGCAGCAGGCCATGAACGGCGCCAAGGTGCGTTACAGCGTAGAGGCTGCCGAGGCTAAGCTGATCGCCGCCCGCACTGCCAGCGACGTGACCCGCCGCTGCCTGCAGCTGTTCGGTGGTTACGGCTATACCCGTGATTACCCGATCGAGCGCATGATGCGGGACGCCAAGATCACCGAGATCTACGAGGGCACCAGCGAAGTGCAGATGATGGTCATCTCCGGCGCGATGCTGAAGTAAGGAGGCAGAGTTTACAATGAAAGCAATTGTTTGTGTTAAGCAGGTCCCCGATACCTCCGGCAAGGTGGCCGTCAAACCCGACGGGACCCTGGATCGCGCTTCGATGGCGACCATCACCAACCCCGATGACCTGAACGCTCTGGAAGCTGCTCTGAAGCTGAAGGACGCCACCGGCTGTGAGGTCGTGGTGGTCACCATGGGCCCCCCGCCGGCCGAGGGGATGCTGCGTGAGCTGCTGGCCCGCGGCGCAGACCGTGCAGTGCTGGTGTCCGGCCGTGAGTTCGGCGGCTCCGATACCTTTGCTACCAGCCAGATCCTGGCTGCTGCCGTCAACAAGATCGGCGTTGGCCCCGAGGACGTTGTGTTCTGCGGCCGTCAGGCGATCGATGGCGACACTGCTCAGGTAGGCCCCCAGATCGCTGAGAAGCTGCACCTGCCTCAGGTGACCTATGCAGCCGATATCCAGAAGGAGGGCAACTCCCTCACCGTCAAGCGGATGCTGGAGGACGGCTATATGATGATCAAGGTCCAGACTCCCTGCCTGGTGACCTGCATCAAGGAGCTGAACGAGCCCCGCTACATGAGCGTCAATGGCATCTTTACCTGCTACGACAAGCCCATGGAGGTCTTTGACTACAACGCCCTCAAGGACGACCCGCTGATCGAGGTGGATACCATCGGTCTGAAGGGCTCTCCGACGAACGTGTTCAAGTCCTTCACTCCTCCGCAGAAGGGCGCAGGCACCATGCTGGCTGGCGACGACGTCGCTGCGCAGCTGGCTGGCATCCTGGCCAACAAGCACCTGATCTGATGAAAGGAGCATAGGATTACAATGGCTGATTTTAACGAATACAAGGGCGTCTGGGTCTTTTGTGAGCAGCGCCAGGGCAAACTGATGCCCACTGATTTTGAGCTGGTCAGCGAGGCCCGCAAGCTGGCAGACGAGCTGCACTGCGAGGTCACCGGCCTGCTGCTGGGCGATAATGTGGAGTCCATTGCCAAGGAACTGGGCGGCTATGGCGCTGACCAGGTCCTGGTGTGCGACAGCCCCCTGCTGAAGGATTACACCACCGACGCTTATACCAAGGTCCTGTGCGACATGGTCAACGAATATAAGCCTGAGGTCCTGCTGATCGGCGCTACCAATATCGGCCGTGACTTGGGCCCCCGCTGCGCTGCCCGTCTGCACACCGGCCTGACCGCCGACGCTACCCACCTGGATGTGGATACCGGCAAGTATGTGGAGTTCCTGAAGGAAAGCTCTACCATCGACCTGTCCAAGCAGACCTTCGACTACGAGGATCGCAACCTGAAGATGACCCGTCCGGCTTTCGGCGGCCACCTGATGGCAACCATCATCTGCCCCCGTTTCCGTCCCCAGATGTCTACGGTGCGTCCTGGCGTCATGAAGAAGGCTCCCTACGATGCAGCTAAGGCCGAGGCCTGCCGTATCGTTAAGCCTGCTTTCAGCCTGACCGCTGAGGATATCCAGACCCAGGTGCTCAGTGTGGAGAAGGCTGCCAATAAGCTGGTAGACCTGATCGGCGCAGATGTGGTGGTCGCAGTGGGCCGCGGCATCAGCAAGGACGTAAACAAGGGCATCGAGCTGGCAGAGCAGCTGGCTGCTGCGCTGGGCGGCGGCGTTGTGGGTGCATCCCGTGCCGTTACCGACGCTGGCTGGCTGGGCGCTGACCACCAGGTGGGTCAGACCGGCAAGACGGTCCATCCCAAGATCTATGTGGCCCTGGGCATCTCCGGTGCGATCCAGCACGCTGCTGGTATGCAGGATTCGGAGTGCATCATCGCAGTCAATAAGAACGAATCCGCTCCTATCTTCGGTGTGGCTGACTACGGCATCGTGGGCGACCTGTTCAAGGTCGTGCCGGAGCTGGTCAAGCAGATCGAGGCAGCAAAGGCTGCAAAGTAAGCAGAATACCTTTATTATAATACGATCATACAGAACGGTGTTTGCGTTTTTGCGCAAAGCCCGTCTTGCTGGCAGGCATCCACATCAACCGCCTGTTTTTTGGCAGGAGCTGCGGGCACCGCTGTTGGCAGATCTGTAACGTCCGGAAGTGCAGCAAAGACCATGCACTGTCAGGGGTCGTGGGGGGAAGGCAGCCCCCTGCGGCAGGCAGCCCTGACGGGACCGGTCTTTTAAGGGGCAGGCAACCACATCAACCGCCGCCCCTTGCGCTGGACAGAGACGGCCGCTTATTTGCTGGCAGTACACAAAAACAAAAAACTTCGCTTTGGCAGAGGCCGTGGGGGAAGGCAGCCCCCATGGCAGGCAGCTCTGCTCAAAGTGGAACCAAACGATCCGTTTTATCAGCACGGTGTGCATGGGGGAGACCCGGATGCACACCGTGTTTTTGTATGCGCACGGAAAAAATGGGGCAGACTTTTGCAGGAGGGGGATGATGCTCCCCCTGCAGAAAGGAGAGGTCTGCTGTGTCTGGACGCCGTGTTTTGGCGCTGTATGGGGTGACGCTTACCTGTTTTTTTGTGGTCGTGTGCCGTTTGTATTGGCTGGCGCAGAACCAGACTTACGCTGCCCGTGCCCGAGCCCAAAGTCAGGTCACACTGGCCCTGCCTGCTCCCCGGGGTGGATTTTATGACTGCCGGAATCGTCCGCTTACGGGTCTGCATCAGACCTGGCAGGCGGTATGTATCCCGGGACAGGACAGCTATGGCCGGTTGTACCGGTACGCAGGGCCGGAGCAGCAGTCGCTGCTGTATCAGCAGCGCAACGCACGCCGCCCGTTTTTGGTGGAGCTGGAGCAGGATCTTTCGCAGCAGGGAGTATGCTGCTTCCCGGTGACGCAGCGTTATGGTGCTGCACCGCTGGCCTGCCATCTGCTGGGGTACCTGGATGGAGAGGAGCAGGGCGTGGCAGGGTTGGAAGCAGCCCTGGAATCGGTCTTGTCCGCTCCGGGGGCGCAGGATGAGATCCGCTGTCAGGTGGATGCCCGGGGGCGGCTGCTGGAAGATACTCTCCCGCAGCGTCACCGCACCAAAGGCGGGGCGGGGGTGCGGCTGAGCATTTCCCGGCCTGTGCAGCGCACAGTAGAGGCGGTGGCTGGGGAAATGATGTCCAGCGGGTGTGTGCTGGTGCTGGATGTGGCCACTGCAAAGGTGCGGGCAAGCGTCAGCCTGCCTGCATTTGACCCCAATCATGTGGCGGCTAGTCTGGACCGGCCAGACAGCCCCCTGGTCAACCGTGCGCTGCAGGCATATGCAGTGGGGTCTGTGTTCAAGCCGGTGGTAGCAGCTGCAGCGCTGGAAGCTGGAGAGCAGGGGCTGGAGTATGAATGTCCCGGTTACCAGATGGTGGATGGGCAGGTGTTCCACTGCGCATCCGGGGTCGCCCATGGCACCGTGGATCTGACAGCGGCTCTGCAAAAAAGCTGCAACGGCTATTTTATCCAGCTGGGGCAGCAGTTGGGCGCAGAAAGGGTGCGGGATATGGCCGCAGCGATGGGGTTTGGCAGCGCTGTCCCCCTGGCGGGAGCGCTAGAAGCCGATGAGGGACGGCTGCCCGCAGCAGCGGAGCTGCATTCCAGCGGACAATTTGCAAACTTCTGCTTTGGACAAGGGACACTGATGGCTGCGCCGGTGCAGGTGGCAGCAATGATGAATACCATCGCCGCCGGGGGCGTTTATCGCAGCCCCTGTTTTGTGGAGTGTGCGGTGGACGAAGTCACCGGACAGGAGCTGCAGCCGCTTGCGCATCGCACAGCCCGCCGGGTGCTGTCGGCACAAAATGCGCAAAAGCTGACCGAGATGCTGGCGGCAGTGGTGGAGGAGGGCACCGGGCGGGAGGCGGCACCCGGCCAGAGCACGGCCGGCGGTAAGACCGGTACGGCACAGACCGGGCAATTTACACCATCCGGACAAGAGCTGAAAAATCTCTGGTTTGCAGGCTTTTGGCCTGCGCAGGAGCCGCAGTATACGCTGGTGGTGCTCCAGGATGCGCAGCTGGACCCGCCTTACTCCAGTGCAGCTGTGTTTGCCCGCATCTGCGAGGCACTGGCGCTGCTGGGAGGGGAGGAGTAAGGTCCTGCACCAGGGCTGCCGGGGCCTTAGCGCAAAAGAGTGATGTGCCTGCGCTGTTCTGCTTGATTTTTTTTCTCCAATATGATACTATATATGCGTATTTGTATGCTGATCGACCAAGATCAATAAAGGAGCGTAACAAACAATGTCTGTCATTGAAATCGTTGGCGGTGCGATCCTGCTGGTGGCCTCGGTGGCCATCGTGTTCCTCACCCTGCTGCAGCACACCCACGGTCAGGGCCTGTCCGGCGCGATCAACGGTGCGGCTGGTGCAAACAATGCCCGGCTGACCCCCGCAGATCAGATGCTGGCCAAGGTGACCCGCATCGCTGGTGTCGTGTTCTTTGTGGTGGCCATTCTGGCCTGTGTGTTCGCCAGCCGTCTGGGCTGAGCGCCAAGCCGCAGCTCCGTGTTGAACGGGGCTGTTTTTCTGTCTATAAGTCAAAACCTTCGTGCTAAAAAAGAGGGGCCCCGTTTGATGTGCTGTCCGCGGATGCAGGCAGCCGGTGGGGGAATGAAGTAAGAGTAGAGAAAGAGTAGGAGTATTTATGGCAATTCGTGATAAGATCGAGCATGCGATCCAGATGCAGCCCTGCACGGTAAAAACCCTGAAAGCCCGTTTTGGTGGGGACCGTGCTGCGGACCGCAAGGTCATGGAGGCGCTGGATGAGCTGGTGCGCCAGGCTGTGGTCTGCCAGCGGCAGGGAGTGTTCTTTACTGTGCGGTCCGGCCGTGCAGAAAAGGCACTGCTCTGCAAGGTGGTCAAGCTGGGTAAGAATTTTGCATTTGTAATGTTGGAGGATGGCCAGAGCGATGTGTTCATCCCCGGCCGTTTTACCCGCGGCGCAATGCCGGGGGATCAGGTCCTGGTGGAGAAGTTTGCCCATCCCCGGGTGGAGGGCAGTGATGAGGGCGAGATCCTGGCGATCCTGACCGAGCATAACAACCTGGTGGGCACCGCAAAACGGATCGACGGCCGGCTGAAATTTGTGCCGGATGATTGCCCGGCTATCTCCATGCAGCTGATGCGCGGCAGTGAAGGCGGCGCAAAGGATGGAGATAAGGTGGCTGTGGAGATCCTGCAGCGCGGCACCCGGCAGGAGGACCACCGGGTGGGGGTCACTATGCGCTTTGGCAGTGCCGATGAGGCCAAGCGCTGCGCAAAGGCTCTGCTGTATGCACAGGATATCCGGGGCCGCTTCCCGGAGGAAGTGCGGGAGGAGGCCAAAAAGCTGGAGGATGCAGCGGTGTCGGAGGCAGACACCAAGGGTCGTCTGGATCTGCGGAGCCTGCCGATCTTCACCATCGACAGTGCCTCTACCAAGGATATCGATGATGCTATCAGCCTGACCCGCACGCCGGAGGGTGGTTTTGAACTGGGCGTCCATATTGCGGATGTATCGCACTATGTGCGTCCCGGCACCGAGACGGATAACGAGGCTTTCCGCCGTGCCACCAGTGTGTACTATGCGGATCAGGTGGTGCCCATGCTGCCCAAGGCCTTGTCCAACGGCATTTGCAGCCTGAACGAAGGCGAGCTGCGGCTGGCATTCTCCTGCCTGATGCGGCTGGATAACAATGGCGAGCTGACCGATTACCGCTTTGTCAAATCCGTGATCCGCAGCCGTGTCAAGGGCGTGTACAGCGAGATCAACGCTCTGCTGGCTGGCAGCACGGACCCGGAACTGCAGGCCAAGTATGCCGAGGTGTCGGAGCAGCTGCCTGCCATGAAGGAGCTGTATGGCCACCGTGCGCGCCTGCGCAGAGAGCGCGGCTGCATGGATATCGAGAGCGGAGAGGTCAAGCTGATCCTGGACGAGGAAGGCCGCTGCATCGATGTGCAGAAGCGCACTTCCGGCGAGAGCGAGGCCATGATCGAGGAGTTCATGCTGCTGGCAAACCAGTGCGCTGCGCACTTCGCACGGGTCAAGCAGATTCCCTTTGTCTACCGTGTCCACGAGGAACCCAACGCCGAAAAGCTGGAGCGTCTGCACGCACTGCTGACCGCCTGCGGCATCAACGACCACTTTGCAAAGGATGTCCCTGCGCCCAAGGAGCTGAGTGCGATCCTGGAAGGGGTCCGCGGCACGGCATACGAGCAGATCATCAATACCGGAATGCTGCGGTGTATGTCCAAGGCGCAGTATGAGGCAAAGCCCAAGGGACATTACGGCCTGGTGCTGAAGGATTATGCCCATTTCACCAGCCCCATCCGCCGTTATCCGGATCTGGCGATCCACCGTATCCTCACCGACCTGCTCTCCGGCACCGACAAGGAGACCATGACCCTGCGCTACACCGATTTTGCGGAGCAGGCATCCAAGCAGTCCAGCGAGCGGGAAGTCATTGCTATGCAGATCGAGCGCAAGGCAGAAGATTGCTATAAGGCAGAGTACGCCCGCCGTCACCTGGGCGAGAGCTACGAGGGCAGCATCTCCGGCGTGACCCAGCGTGGCCTGTTTGTGGAGATGGATAACGGTGTGGAAGGTTTTGTGCCTGCATCCAGCCTGACTGCTGCCGGCACCCTGCTGACCGAAGGCGTCCGCCTGTCCGACCCGGTCTCCGGCAAGAACTGGAACCTGGGCGACCGCATGATGATCACCATCGTCCGGGCAGATGTGAACCTGGGCAAGGTGGATTTTGAGCCTGCACAGGCAAAAGGCTGAGAGCTGCACTGCATCCAGAATGGGAAAGGAGAGGTCTCTTATGCAGATCCGTCATGCACAGATGTCTGATCTGGACCGTTTGGCTGCGATCGAAGCAGCGTCCTACCCGGCGGCAGAAGGTGCCAGCCGGGAGAGTCTGACGGGCCGCCTGGCTGCTTACCCGGAGCTTTTCTGGCTGCTGGAGGAGGAAGGAGAGGTCCGTGCCTTTGTCAATGGATTTGCTACGGACACTCCGGACCTGACCGATGAAATGTACGACCGGCCCGGTTTGTACGACCCTGCGGGGGCCTGGCAGATGATCTTCAGCGTGGTGACGGCCCCGGAGTGGCGGGGTCAGGGCTGCGCCTCGGCGCTGCTGACCCAAATGCTGGCGGATGCCCGGGCCACGGGCCGAAAGGGCGTGGTGCTGACCTGTAAACAGGCGCTGCTGCCGTTTTATTCCCGCTTCGGCTTTGTGGACGAGGGCGTCTCCGGTTCCACCCATGGAGGCGTGGTCTGGCACCAGATGCGTATCGTGTTTTGAAGTATTTATAAAAAGAGCCTGTCCGCGTTTAGCGGACAGGCTCTTTTTTGCAGGCGGCAGCCGTCTTAATATTTTTCAAACTGCTGGACATCCAGCACAAACAAGGTCACGCCGCCGCATTGCACCGGCAGGGGCGCCGTGGCGGCCAGCGGCTGTACCGTGCCGCCCAGGATGAGCGGCTGGTACTGCATGACCGTGCGTTCTCCATAGCGCTTCAGCAGCGCCAGCGCCTGCGGCAGATCGGTATGATGTACACCCACCAGGATCGTGGCGCTCTGGCAATGCAGAAAGCCGCCTCTGGATTGCAGGACGGTGGCATAGAAGCCGTTTTGATTCAGCTCTGCAATGGCATCCTGGTATTCTTCGCCTTGCAGTACAGCCAGGATCAGCTTGTCACAATCGGTGTTTTTCATGGTTTTTCCTCCATATTTTCCACCCTCAGCAGCCTGAGGGCGGTTTTGTATATCCAATGCTCTGGATAGCTGCATCTCTGGGATGCCGCTATCCTAACACCAAAGAGATTAAAAAGATGAAAAAAAGCCGCCGGAGAGATAAAACTGACATTAAAACAGAGAGCAGCGCTTGTTCCGGCAAATGGTCGCAGAAAGAAAAAAGAGCCTGACCGCAGAAACAGCGGGCAGACTCTTTTTTAATGGATCATAACTGGAAAAAAGCGGAAAGCTCCTGTGCCAGTGCTTCGGGGGCGTCCAGATTGGCTTCGTGGCCGGAGTTTTTCAGCAGGCAGAACTCTGCCTTGGGCAGCCGGGCCTGCAATCCAAGGGAAGAAGATCGGTTGACGGTGTCCTTTTCTCCGCAAAGGACCAGTACGGGACAGCTCAGGCGCGGCAGGTCCTTTTCAAAATCCAGATCCATCATGGAACGGGTCAGGCAGAGAAAATCCGCTTTGCTAATGCCCATGCTCTGGAAATTTTTCTCCGGCATGAAACGGAAGATCATGTTCTGGAACTTCAAGATCCTCTTGGGCATCGTGTACGGCGTTGCGATCAATGCCAGGGAGTGGACGTGCTGTGGGTGTTCGATGCTGTAATGCAGGGCAAGGACGCCGCCCAGGGACAGTCCGCAGAGCTGGACCGGTTCGGGAAATTGCTGGCAGTATTCAGAAAAAGCGCAGTACAATACGGGATAGTTGACAGTTTGTCCCTCAAACCAATCAAAAAGGTTTGGACACAGAACATCTGCGCCCTTTTTCAGGGAGGCGGTGGTCTTTTCCCAGCTGGAGCAAGTCTGCCCCAACCCGTGCAGAAAGATCGTTTTCATGGTCATGGCCCTCGGTTCGTTCCGGTGATAAAATACAGGATACAGTGTAGCATAAAAGTGTGAAAATAAAAAGCGATTCTGCTTTTTTGACGCATAGGGGATGAGACGGGTGCGGGGTTTCGTTTTTCTGATAAAATTAGAGTTTATGCGCAAAAAGTACGGTTTTTGACGGCTAATTTACACAAAGTTGCCGTTTGAGCCTTGCCCTGCCGGGCGGAATGTGCTATCTTTAGTGCAGGAAGAAATCCAGCAGAAAAAACCGGTGGTCGCCGTTGCGTCCCACCGGAGCACTTTTGTCTGCTGGTACAAAAAAAGGAGGTTGTTTACCCGTGAAACATCTTATCTCCCGCCGCAGCTTTATGCAGGCCGCTGGCCTTGCCACCGCAGCTGTTGCTATGAGCGCACCCCAGGCATCTGCTTGCTGGCCTTTTGGTAAAAAGGCTGCTGTTACCATCCTGTACACCAACGATACCCATACCTACATCGATGGCGAGAATCCGGAGCTGAACTATGCGTCCCTGGCTGCTCTGAAAAAGAGCATCGAGGACTCTGGCCAGGAGGTCATCCTGGTGGACGCAGGTGACCACGTCCAGGGCACTGCCTATGGCTCTATGGACTCTGGCGCATCCATCATCCGCCTGATGAATGAGGTGGGCTACGATGTGGCTACCCTGGGCAACCACGAGTTTGACTATGGTATGGAGCGTGCCCAGCAGATCATTGCAGAGGCAAACTTCCCCTACCTGTCCTGCAACTGGGTCAGCCTGCAGGGCCTGGGCGGTCGTGTGCTGCCGGACATGAGCCTGGTGCACACCGGCGGCGTTACGGTGGCTTTCGTGGGCATTACCACCCCGGAGACCTTTACGAAGTCCACTCCGGCTTACTTCATGAACAAGAAGCAGACCAAGTTCATCTACGACATCCTGGGCGGCGAGGACGGCCAGAAGCTGTATGACGCTGTGCAGAAGTCGGTGAACAAGGCAAAGCTCGTGGCAGACTATGTCATCGGTCTGGGCCATCTGGGCGTAGACCCGTCCTCTTCTCCCTGGACCAGTGAGGAAGTCATTGCTCATACCACTGGCTTTGACGCATTCATCGACGGTCACTCTCACTCCACCCTGGTCAACAAGCAGGTGGCAGATGCCTCCGGCAAGATGGTCACCCTGACCCAGACCGGCTCTTACTTTGAGAACATCGGTAAGATGACCATCGGCGTGGATGGCACCATCACCACCGAGCTGATCCCCACCTTTGCCGCAGAGGATGAGGCTGTAAAGGCGATCCAGCAGAACTGGATCGATACCGTGGACGATATGCTGGGCGAGAAGATCGCTGTGGGCGATGTCAATTTCTACATCAACGACTCGGCTACCGGCAAGCGCCGTATTCGTTCCGGCGAGACCAACCTGGGCGACTTTGTGGCCGACGGCATCTACACCTACTTCAACGAGATCGAGCAGCTGGACTGCGATATCGCCATCATGAACGGCGGCGGTATCCGCACCGACGTGCCGGCAGGGGAGTGGAGCTTCAAGACCTGCAAGCAGGTCAGCCCCTTTGGCAACGTGGCCTGCCTGATGTCGGTCACCGGCAAGCAGATCCAGGATGCTCTGGAGTTCGGTGCTCGTTTTGCCGGTACGGAGAAGGAGAACGGCGGCTTCCTGCACGTGGCAGGCGCCAGCTACGAGATCCACACCAGCCTGCCCAACACGGTGCAGACCAATGACAAGAATGTCTGGGTCGGCAGCGCTACTGGCACCCCCCGTGTGCAGAATGTCAAGATCTACAACCGCAAGACCGGTGCATATGAGCCGCTGGACCCCAACGCTACCTATGCAATGGCAGGTATGAACTATACCCTGCGCAACCTGGGCGATGGCTTTGCCATGTTCGACGGCGCAACGCTGATCAAGGACTATGTGGCTGAGGACTACCTGGTCATGTCCATGTACGCTATGCTGTTTGGCGGCGTGGATGCCAATGGCCTGCCTCACCTGAGCAGCGCCAACAGCCCCTTGTCTCAGTATCCGGGCTATCTGCTGAACTACGAGAATGAGTACGGCGCAGGCCGTATCCAGCTGGTCTGATCCATTTAGGGATCCTGAGCTGAAATAAAAAAAGACCGGGCGTGTCCGGGGAGTAGCTCCCTGGATGCGCCCGGTCTTTTGCAGTGGATGAAAAACAAAAAAACAGTCTGCAAACCTTATGGAAAAGGTCTTGCAGACTGCTTCGTTTTGGTTGGGGATGAGAGAATCGAACTCCCACAAGTAGAGTCAGAGTCTACCGCACTACCACTATGCAAATCCCCATCAGTGGTGCCGCCCGGCTGGGTGAGCCGGTCAACGTGTGTTATTATACGCATATCGGAGGCGTTTGTCAAGCATATTTTTGAAAAAACTTGCAAAAAATAAAAAAATGCCGTCTTAGCGCACTTCTCCAGGGTGCGGCAGGTTTTGCCCCGGCGGTGCGGTATACTCGCACAGGACATTGAAAGGCTGCTTGGCCTGATTTAGAAAGGATGCTGCATATGATGACACGAACTCTGCGCCCGGAAAGAGGCAACCTCTCGCCCCGTGTACCGCGGGACCCGGAACACGAGCGCTACTGCCCGGAGCTGGAGCAGGATCTGCAGGAGTGCTTGGCCTGCCTGCGCTGCAACGAGATGATGTTTGATCTGGAGGTGGACTCCGATCTGATCGAGCAGCGCATCTACGAGCGGCAGGCGCTGCTGTGCCGCTACCGCTATCTGCTGGCCCGGGCCCGGGAGCTGGGGCTGCATACAGTGCTGGCACGCTATCAGCCCCGCCTGCCCGGCTGATGCTGCCCTTGCAGGAAGCCCGGTGCCAAAAAATCTTGACAGAAATCGCCTCCCGTGTTATGATACTAAAAGATAAATCGCTGGGCAGAGGCAATGCTTCGCACAGCGCAATCTTTTCAAGCGAGAGAGGTTTTTGATTATGGAAAGAATTAAGACGATCGCTACCCGTGACCTGACCAAGAGCGTGCAGACCGGCGGCTGCGGCGAGTGCCAGACTTCCTGCCAGTCTGCCTGCAAGACCTCCTGCGGCGTGGCTAACCAGCAGTGCGAGAACAGCAACAAGTAAGCTTTTTTCCAATCGGATGCCGCCTGAGCCGGGCGGCATTTTTTGTGTTCATTTTTAGTGATCTTTCACGGAGGAAAATCAATGGTACATCAGTATCAACTCAATGGATATAATATCGTGCTGGACACCTGCAGCGGCTCTGTGCACGTTGTGGACGAGGTGGCCTACGACATCATCGCCCTGTACAAGCAGCATCCGGCCGATGAGATCGTAGCACAGATGCTGGCAAAGTACGCCCACCGTCCGGATGTTACGGAGGAGGACCTGCGCCAGTGCCTGGAGGATGTGGCCCAGCTGGAGGCCCAGGGCAAACTCTGGGCGCCGGATATCTATAAGGACATGGCCTTTGACTTCAAGAACCGCAATACGGTGGTCAAGGCACTGTGCCTGCATGTGGCACACACCTGCAACCTGAACTGCTCCTACTGCTTTGCTGCCCAGGGCCGCTACCAGGGCGACCGTGCCCTGATGAGCTTTGAGGTGGGCAAGCGGGCCATGGACTTTTTGATCGAGAATTCCGGCACCCGCCGCAACCTGGAAGTGGACTTCTTCGGCGGCGAGCCGCTGATGAACTTTGATGTGGTCAAGCAGCTGGTGGCCTACTGCCGTGAGCAGGAGAAGATCCACAACAAGAACTTCCGCTTTACCATGACCACCAACGGCATGCTGATCGATGATGATGTCATCGACTTCTGCAACAAGGAGTGCCACAATGTGGTGCTGAGCCTGGATGGCCGCAAGGAGATCCACGACCGTCTCCGCAAGGACTATGCAGGCCGCGGCAGCTACGATGTCATCGTGCCCAAGTTCCAGGAGTTTGTCCGCCGCCGTGGGGATAAGAACTACTACATCCGGGGCACCTATACCCATAACAATGTGGAGTTCACCAAGGATGTCTTCCACATGGCAGACCTGGGCTTTACGGAGCTGAGCATGGAGCCGGTGGTCTCTAAGCCGGACGATCCCTGTGCATTGACTGCGGAGGATCTGCCCATCCTGAAGGAGCAGTACGAGATCCTGGCCAAGGAGATGATCCGCCGCCGCCGGGAGGGCAAGGGCTTTACCTTCTACCACTACATGATCGACCTTACCGGAGGCCCCTGCATCTACAAGCGCATCTCCGGCTGCGGTTCCGGAACCGAGTATATGGCTGTGACGCCGTGGGGCGACCTGTATCCCTGCCACCAGTTCGTGGGTGACCCCAAGTATCTCATGGGCGATATCTGGAAGGGCGTCACCAATACCGCTGTGCGGGATGAGTTCAAGCACTGCAACGCCTACGCCCGCCCCGAGTGCAAGGATTGCTGGGCTAAGCTGTACTGCTCCGGTGGCTGTGCAGCCAATGCATACCATGCAACGGGCAGCATCACAGGCGTGTACGATTACGGCTGCGAGCTGTTCAAAAAGCGGATCGAGTGCGCCATCATGATCAAGGTGGCTGAGAACCAGGACCTGGCAGCTCAGGGCGTAGAGGCTCCCATTGAGCTGGGCGGCAGCTGCAATGCCTGCGCCGATGGCGAGGGCTGCGGCGAATGATGCCCAGCACCCCTATTGCAGATTTTGTCCGGCGGTACAGCAGTTCAGGCACGGCCCGGCTGCATATGCCAGGGCACAAAGGCGTATCCTTTCTGGGGTGCGAGCCCTTGGACCTGACCGAGATCGCGGGGGCAGATGAGCTGTATGAGGCAGAAGGCATCATTGCGGAGAGCGAGGCAAATGCTGCCCAGCTGTTCGGTACGGCGGCCACGTATTATAGTGCGGGCGGGTCCTCTCAGTGTATTCGGGCTATGCTGCTGCTGGCTATGCAGGCCGCACCGGCAGGGGAGGGCCGTCCGGTCCTGCTGGCGGCACGCAATGCACATAAAGCGCTGGTGTACAGTGCTGCCCTGCTGGATTTTGAGATCCAATGGCTGTGGCCGCAGGGACAGGGGGGCAGTCTGTGCAGCTGCCCGGTCACGCCTGCCAGTCTCCGCACCCGTCTGGAGCAGCTGCTCCGTCAAGGGGTGCGTCCCTTTGGCGTCTACCTGACCAGCCCGGACTATCTGGGGTATATGCAGGACGTACAGGGGCTGGCAGAGGTCTGTCAAAGCCTGTGCGTGCCGCTGCTGGTGGACAACGCACACGGCGCCTATCTGCCCTTTTTGCCAGGGGGCAGCCGGCACCCGATCGCACTGGGGGCTGCTATGTGCTGCGACTCCGGTCATAAGACGCTGCCGGTGCTGACCGGCGGAGCCTACCTGCACCTGGGGGAAAACGCCCCGGTCCCCCAACCGGAGGCTGTCCGGGGCGCAATGGCGCTGTTTGGCTCCACCAGCCCTTCTTATCTGATTTTGCAATCCCTGGACCTGTGCAACCGGTATCTGGCACAGGGCTACCGAGAGAAGCTGGCAGCTAGCATGGCGGGCCTGGATCAGCTGCGGAAGGAACTGAACATGGCTGCGCTGGGCTGCTGTCCGGTGCCGGTGGCGCTGTCCGGCCCGGAGCAGGAGCCGCTGAAGCTGACGCTGGATGCGGCGGCATTGGGTCGCACCGGGCAGTGGCTGGCGGATCAGCTGCGGCATTGCGGTATCGAGTGTGAGTATGCGGATATCCGCAACGTGGTATTGATGTTTACGCCGGAAAACCCACCGGAAGATATGGCTCGTGTGCGGGCGGCGCTGCTGGATCTGTTGGAGCAGGCCCAGGCAGCTTTGCTGCCGGAGGATATAGGCCCAGCGTTTGCGGAGCTGGCGAGCCAGAATAAGCAGGTGCGCAGCATCCGGGCAGCGGTGCTGTCCCCTGCAGAGCGAGTGCCAGTGGAGCAGGCACTGGGCCGTGTGTGCGCACTGCCCACCGTATCCTGCCCGCCGGCGATCCCCATCGCGGTCAGCGGTGAGGAGATCGGTCCTGCGGCGGTGGCCTTGATGCACCATTATGGTGTTGCAGAGGTGGCCGTCTGTAAAGAATAAAAGCAGCACAGCAGCAGGTCTGATCCCTGCTGCTGTGTTTTTTGCAGCAAAGGGCAAGGTTTTGGCTGAAAAAGTCTTGACCTGCTGTGCTGCGGCGGGTATATTGGAAGTGCAGCCCCATTCCCGCAGTATTTTGCAGGAATAGGGCAGGGAATTTCGTTAAAATGGTATGGACGGGATAGGGCATCGGCCATGCTCTGCCGCCAGAAAAAAGGATAAAACAACAGATGATCTTGCGGAGGTGTTCTGATGAAAATCTTGCTGACGACCGATACATGGGCGCCTGCGGTCAACGGAGTGGTGCGGTCGGTGGAGCTGCTCTACCGGGAGCTGCTGGCTTTGGGGCATGATGTGCGGGTGCTGACCTTGTCCGGCAACAGCCGCTCCTATCAGGAAGGCAATGTGATCTACCTGGGCAGCCTCAGTGCGGAAAAAGTCTACCCGGGCGTGCGGCTGGGGCTGCGGCTCCTGAGCCATTGGCTGGATGTGCTGGAAGAGTGGCGGCCGGATGTGATCCACTCCCAGAGTGAGTTCTCCACCTTTATCCCGGCCTGCCAGCTGGCCAAACGCTGCGATTGCCCCTTGGTGCATACATACCATACCATGTGGGAGGACTGCACCCGCTATGTCTGCCCCAGCGAGCGGCTGGGCAAGGCGGCGGTAGAGTATTTCACCCGGGTGGTGGCAGGGCACTGCTATGCGATCCTGGCCCCCACCGGCAAGATCCGTGCGCTGCTGGAGAGCTATGGCGTGGAGTGCAAGGTGTTCACGGTGCCGACGGGCATTGACCTGGGCGAGTTCCAGCCTTGGCAGGACGGCGGCGCTGCCCGGGCAGAGCTGCGCAGCCAGCTGGGCATCCCTGCCGAAGCGCCGGTGATGCTCTCGCTGGGGCGTTTGGCTGCGGAAAAGAACCATGGGGAGCTTTTGCAGCTGCTGGCAGAGTGGCCGGAAGAGGAGCGCCCCTGGCTGGTGTTCGTGGGGGATGGCCCGGTCCGGACTGAGCTGGAGGCAGAGACCGTCCGCCTGGGCTTGACCGAGCGGGTCCGCTTTGCGGGTATGGTAAGCCCGCAGGAGGTCCCTCGGTGGTATCAGGTGGGGGATGTCTTTGTCAGCGCTTCCCGGAGCGAGACCCAGGGCCTGACCTATTTTGAAGCCATGGCCTGCGGTCTGCCTGCTATCTGCCGGGCGGACCCCTGCTTGGAGGGCGTGATCGAAAACGGGATCAACGGCTGGCAGTGGGAGGAAAGCTCTACCTTCCGCCAGGGATTTGAGGATGTGATGGCAAACCACAGCGATTATGCCGGCAAAGCAGAGGAAAAGGCCGCGCGCTATTCCTCCAAGAACTTTGCCCGTCAAGCGCTGGAAGTCTATCAGCAGGCGATCGATGCGCCGCGTCCCCAAAAGGACCGTGTGCTGCCGGATGTGGCCAAAGCCATCAGCGAGCTGGTGGAATATCTGTCCCAGTAATCAAACAGCGCCCCCCGGCCCGCAGTAGGGCCGGGGGGCGCTGTTTAGTTGGCAGGGTCTTTTTGGGGCGCTTTGTCCAGTGCTTCAAACTGGCGCAGGATCTGCGGGTCTTTCAGCTTGATGACCTTGCCGGAAAGGCCGTGGAGCGTATTCTCCGGCGGGATCTGCAAAAAGCTGAGCCGTACCGCACACAGCGCCTGGGTCTTTGCCCCGGTGCGCTGGTTCATCTTGCGGTTGCCATATTTGATATCTCCCAGCACCGGCTTGCCAAGGTAGGCCAGGTGTGCTCGGATCTGGTGGGTGCGGCCGGTGACCAGGCCAATGCGGCACAATGCAAAAGGCCCGGCGGTGCGCAGTACATCCACATCGGTGATGATCTGCTTGCGGTGTCCGTCCTGTGCCTGGTGTGCGTGGATGGAGACCTTGTTGTTCTTTTCATCGTGCTCCCACCAGGCAGTGAACCGCCCGCTCTGGGGGATGCCGACCGTGATGGTGTAGTATTCCTTTTTGAGCAGGTCGGTGCGGATGATCTCGTTCATATCCCGCAGGGCGGCATAGCTCTTGGCGGCGATCACCAGCCCCTCTGTGCCGCGGTCCAGCCGGTTGCAGATCCCGGGTTTGAACCGCTGCTCGCTGTGGGGGTCGTACTCGCCCTTCTGCTCCAGATACTGGGCAAAAGCATCCACAAGGTTTGCATCCCCGGTACGGTCGCTGTGGCATAACAGATGCGCAGGCTTATACAGCACCGCAATATCGGCATCTTCATAGACCACGGTCACCGGCGGCTGAGCAGGGGCTTTTTTTGCCGGTTTGGCGGGAGCGCTCCCCTCCGGGGGGAAAAACTCGTCGTTGATGTACAGTTCGATCAGGTCGCCGGCCCGCAGCCGGTCCTCCGGTGCAGCACGCTTGCCGTTGACTTTGACCCGCTTGTTGCGGAAGCTCTTGTATAACAAACTTGTGGGCAGTCCCCGTGTCACGCTTTGTACAAAACGGGACATCCGCACCCCTTCATCGTTGGCAGTGGCGGTAAATTGCTTCATAAATCGGCCTCTCTCTCTGGCGGATAAAACCGCCTGTCCCTTCCATGATACTATATCTCAAGGGGCAAAGTCAACGGGGAGGGGGAGTCCCTTTTTACATTTAGACGGACGGAGCGGATCTCTGTCAATTTAGACATGCGTTGAAGAGAACAGAAAAATATGATAAGGTAAATGGAAACATGGATCGGAGATGTGAGCGGATGAAGGTGGATGTTTCTGGAACAAGGGCTTTTTATGCTTCTATAACCGAATCTTCATTGTGTAATTGCGAACCAGAGTATCATCACGAAATTGACAACATAGAATTTCGGACCGCAAAATTCTGCCCAAGCACAGGGATCGAACAGGAGCATTTTGTATTGGAGTTTTCGCCAATAAAGCTAAAGTGTATTTTTTAGACCCTGCTCTGTCGGCCGGTATTAAGCAAGGAACGTCTCCCGCCGTCATGCCGCTTTACATTATAAAACACCCGTGCTATAATAAGGTGAATGTCAACAACTAATGGTGGTTCTCGCAGCGGGAACCGGAAAGGACGCCTCTATGTCAGACGAGACCTTTAAGCTGGTATCCCCCTATGCTCCCACCGGTGACCAGCCCCAGGCCATTGCCCAGCTGGTGCAGGGGGTACAAGCCGGGGATAAGTTCCAGACGCTGCTGGGCGTTACCGGCAGCGGCAAGACGTTTACAATGGCAAACGTCATTGCCCAGTGCAACCGCCCCACCCTGGTGCTGGCCCATAATAAGACCCTGGCGGCGCAGCTGTGTACGGAGTTTCGCTCCTTTTTTCCGGAAAATGCGGTGGAGTATTTCGTCTCCTACTACGATTACTACCAGCCGGAAGCGTATATCCCCAGCACCGATACCTATATTGAAAAGGACAGTGCGATCAACGATGAGATCGACCGCCTGCGTCATTCTGCTACGGCAGCATTGTCCGAGCGGCGGGATGTGATCATCGTGGCGTCTGTATCCTGTATCTACTCTTTGGGCGACCCCATCGACTACCGCAGCATGGTCATCAGTCTGCGTCCGGGGATGCAGATGGAGCGGGACGACTTGTGCGCAAAGCTGGTGCATCTGCAATACGAGCGCAACGATATCAACTTTGTGCGCAACAAGTTCCGGGTGCGGGGGGATACGGTGGATATCTACCTGGCCTATATGAGCGAGCTGGCCATCCGGGTGGAGTTTTTTGGCGACGAGATCGACCGCATTACAGAGTTCAACCCCGTCACCGGCGCACGGCAGAACGTGGTCAAGCACGTGGCGATCTTTCCCGCCAGCCACTATATCGTCAGCGCCGAGAAAAAAGCCGCTGCGCTGGAGAAGATCCGTGCAGAGTGTGACGCCCAGGTAAGGCAGTTTACCGCCGAGGGCAAGCTCATTGAGGCGCAGCGCATCTCCCAGCGGACAAACTATGATATCGAGATGCTCAATGAAGTGGGGATGTGCAAGGGCATCGAGAACTATTCTGCCGTGTTGTCCGGCCGGGCGCCAGGCAGTATGCCCACCACGCTGCTGGACTATTTCCCGGAGGATTTTCTGCTGTTTATCGACGAGAGCCATGTTACGCTGCCGCAGGTGCGAGCTATGTACGGCGGCGACTATGCCCGTAAAAAAACACTGGTGGAATATGGCTTCCGGCTGCCTTCTGCCTTTGACAACCGCCCGCTGAAATTTGAAGAGGTCGAGTCCAAGCTCAATCAGACCATCTTCGTCTCCGCAACACCAGGCGGGTACGAGCGGGAGCACAGCACCCGCATTGCCCAACAGGTGATCCGCCCCACCGGTCTGCTGGACCCGCTGATCTCGGTGCGACCGGTAGAAGGGCAGGTCACCGACCTGCTGGGCGAGATCAACGCCCGCACCGCACGGGGCGAACGGGTGCTGGTGACCACCCTGACCAAGCGCATGGCAGAGGATCTGACCGATTACCTCACCGAGCAGGGCGTAAAGGTCAAGTATATGCACCATGAGGTGGATACGTTTGAGCGGATGGAACTTATCAAGGACCTGCGCCTGGGCTCCATTGATGTGATCGTGGGCATCAACCTGCTGCGGGAGGGCCTGGACCTGCCGGAGGTCAGCTTGGTGGCCATCCTGGATGCGGATAAGGAAGGCTTCCTGCGCAGTGAGACCAGCCTGATCCAGACCATCGGCCGTGCCGCCCGCAACGCACAGGGTCTGGTGATCATGTACGCCGATGTGGTCACCGACAGCATGGACCGGGCCATCACGGAGACGGAGCGCCGCCGTGCGATCCAGACTCAGTACAATCAGGAGCATGGCATCGTGCCCAAAACCATCGTCAAGGCCATCCGGGATTCCATTGAGATCAGCGATAAGGCCGAGACGGCAAAGCTCAATACCCGCCGCATGGGCAAGCTGGAGCGGGAGGCTGCCATTGACCGGCTGACCCGGGAGATGAAGCAGGCGGCCAAGCTGCTGGATTTTGAGAACGCTGCATTTTTGCGGGACCAGATCGACCGCCTGCGCCGGGGCGAGAACCCCACCCTGGATTCGGATGCCGAGGCCCAGCGCAGACAAACACCAAAAAGAGGGAGAAAACACGGTGGCAAACGATAAGATCGTTATTCGAGGTGCACGAGAGCACAACCTGAAAAATATCAATCTGACCCTCCCGCGGGAAAAGTTGATCGTTATGACCGGATTGTCCGGCTCGGGCAAATCCAGCCTGGCGTTTGATACCATCTACGCCGACGGTCAGCGCCGCTATGTGGAGAGCCTGTCCAGCTATGCCCGGATGTTTCTGGGACGAATGGACAAACCGGATGTGGACGAGATCACCGGATTGTCTCCGGCTATCTCCATTGACCAAAAGACCACCAGCCACAACCCGCGCTCTACTGTGGGCACGGTGACCGAGATCTACGATTACCTGCGCCTTTTGTATGCCCGGGTGGGTGTGCCCCACTGCCCTGTGTGCGGCCGGGTGATCCGCCAGCAGACCGTAGACGAGATGGTGGATGCGGTGCTCAAGCTGGAGGAGGGCACAAAATTCCAGGTGCTGGCGCCGGTGGTGCGTCAGCGCAAGGGGACCCAGCAAAAGGAGCTGGATGCTGCCCGCCGGGCTGGATATGCCCGGGTGCGCATCGATGGCAGCCTTTACGACCTGGATGAGGAGATCACCCTGGAAAAAAATCTCAAGCACACCGTGGAGATCGTAGTGGACCGCCTGGCCCTGCGGAAAGGGGTGCGCAGCCGCCTGGCCGATTCGCTGGAAACGGCGCTTGCCCTGACCGGTGGTCTGGCTGAAGTGGACGTGATCGGGGGCGAGTGCATGACCTTTAGTCAGAACTTTGCCTGCCCGGAACATGGCATCTCCATCAGCGAGCTGTCGCCCCGGCTGTTCTCCTTCAATAACCCCCAGGGCGCCTGTGAAAAATGCACGGGTCTGGGTACTTTTATGCGGGTGGATGAGGACCGCATCCTCCCCAATCGCAGTCTCTCCATCCGGCAGGGGGCCATCAAGGCCAGCGGATGGTACTACGCCGAGGGCTCGGTCAGTGAGATGTACTACCTGGCCCTGGGCAAAAGATACGGCTTTACCCTGGATACCCCGGTGGAGCAGTTCTCCACCGAGGCATTGAACGCCCTGCTCTACGGCACCAATGGGGAAAAACTGGAGATGCACCGCACCAATGAGTTTGGCAGCGGTGTGTACTACAATGCCTTTGAGGGCATTGTAGAGAACCTGGAGCGCCGCTTCCGTGAGACCAACAGCGAGTGGATGAAAGAGGAGATCGGCAGCGTAATGTCCGGGGTGGAATGTCCCGCCTGCCATGGTCAGCGTCTGAAGCCGGTGGTCCTGGCAGTTACAGTAGGGGACAAGAACATCAGCCAGTTCTGCGAAATGTCCATCCGGGAAGAGCTGGCCTTCATTGCCAAGGCAGAGCCCACCCTTTCGGAGAAACAGGCCCAGATCGGCGGTCAGATCCTGAAAGAGATCAAGAACCGCCTGCAATTTTTGCAGAGCGTCGGCCTGGATTACCTTACACTGGCCCGGGCAGCGGGTACCCTTTCCGGCGGTGAGAGCCAGCGTATCCGCCTGACGACCCAGATCGGCAGCGCCCTGTCCGGCGTGCTGTATGTGTTGGATGAACCCTCGATCGGTCTGCACCAGCGGGATAACGATAAGCTCATTGCTACCCTGAAAAATCTGCGGGATCTGGGCAATACGGTGATCGTGGTAGAACACGATGAGGATACCATGCGCAGTGCAGATTATCTTGTGGACGTGGGCCCCGGCGCTGGAGTGCACGGCGGTGAGATCGTAGCCGCTGGCAGTGTTAAGGATATCTGCAAGGCCAAACGCAGTATCACAGGCGACTACCTCTCCGGCCGCAAGCGCATCACCGTGCCTGCCACCCGCCGCACCGGCAATGGCCACTGTCTGCGGGTGGTGGGTGCACAGGAGAATAACCTCCATGATCTGACGGTGGAGTTCCCCTTGGGCGAGCTTGTCTGTGTCACCGGCATCTCGGGTTCGGGCAAATCCAGCCTGGTCAACGAGATCCTGTATAAGACCCTGGCTTGTGAGCTGAATGGAGCCCGCAGCCGGGCAGGGCGCTGCCGCAGCGTAGAAGGGCTGGAATATGTGGATAAGGTCATCGGCATCGACCAGCAGCCCATTGGCCGTACACCGCGTTCTAACCCGGCCACCTATACGGGCGTGTTCAACGATATCCGCACCGTGTTCTCCCAGACCCAGGATGCAAAGATGCGGGGCTATGGACCGGGCCGGTTCAGCTTTAATGTAAAGGGCGGCCGGTGCGAAGCTTGTGAGGGTAACGGTATTTTGCAGATCGAGATGCATTTTCTGCCGGATGTCTATGTCCCCTGTGAGGTCTGCAAGGGCGCCCGTTATAACCGGGAGACGCTGGAGGTCAAATACCGGGACAAGACCATTGCAGATGTGCTGAATATGACCGTAGAGGAAGCGGTGCAGTTCTTTGCCAATCAGCCTAAAATCGCCCGCAAACTGCAGACCTTGTTGGATGTGGGCCTGGGATATGTCACCCTGGGGCAAAGCGCTACCACGCTGTCCGGCGGCGAGGCGCAGCGGGTAAAGCTGGCCAATGAACTGGCCCGGCGCAGCACCGGCAAGACCGTGTATATCCTGGACGAGCCGACTACCGGCCTGCACATTGCGGATGTCCATCGCCTGGTGGAGGTGCTGCAAAAACTGGTGGATGCGGGCAATACTGTGATCGTGATCGAGCATAACCTGGATCTGATCAAGTGTGCCGATCATATCATCGACCTTGGCCCGGAGGGAGGCAGTGCAGGCGGCGAGATCGTGGCTACCGGTACTCCGGAGCAGGTGGCGGCTGTACCCGGCAGCTTTACAGGGCAGTATCTGCGTCCCTTGCTGGAGCGGGATAAGGCCTGATCCCGTTCTTTTTGCGGGCGAAAATGCGCTGGCCAAAAAAGAATAAAAAGTTGCAAAAAAGTAGTTGACAAACACCCGGGTTCTGAGTATAATATCTCTTGTCGCCACGCTTTGATAACAAGGCACGGCACATTTCCGGGTGTAGCGCAGTTTTGGTAGCGCGCTTGAATGGGGTTCAAGAGGCCGTGAGTTCGACTCTCGCCACTCGGACCAGACGCATCTCAGTAGAACTTTCTTTGGTAAAGTTTTGCTGAGGTGCGTTTTTGTTTTTGTTCTCGGTGTTTTCGAAAATGTTAAAATAAATAAGCAGCTCAGAGTCCGTGATCTCCATGCGGGTCACGAAGGTATTTAACAGGCGGTGCATATAGTCATCCTGCGGCTCGGTGGGTTGAACGCAGAAATTTTTGAGCAGGTAAAGGAACTGGTCTCGAGTGAAGGTCAGAGGTTGCCCCCGCTCCATGGTGGAGAGCTGGAAGGTCAGAGTGCTTTCCTGCTGGGTCAGATCGTCCAGGCGGGTGATGAGCTGAGGGTTTGCGCTGCCGGTCTCAATGGCATCCATGATATTCTTGCTGCGCCGCCGCACGTCACGGAGTTCCCGCTCCAGGGCTTCCCGCTCCAGGTCGGGCTTTTGGGAATCGGTTTTCTGCACCTCCATCATGGCATCGGCCAGAGCTTCCATGGCGGCGGGGTGTAAGAGGTTGTCACAGATGGAGCAAAACACCTTGTTCTCGAGCATGGATTTTGGGACATTGTGTTTATGGCACTGGGGATTTGAGCAAGTATAATAGCGATAGACCTCACCATTGCCGCCACTGTGGCCGCTGACACCTTTCATCAGGCGGCCACACTGACCGCAAAAAAGTTTTCCGGACAGAATATAATCGGCTTTTGGCTCATGCTTGGCTTTAAGCTGGCGATTTATCTTCAACATGGTCTGTGCCCTTTCCCAAAGATCTGCATCGATGATGGCCGGGATTGCGTCCTCGATGCGGACATTATAAGCGCGGCTGGAATAAACGCCCCGATACATTTCATTTTGGATGATGTGGGGGATACTGCTTTTATTAAAGGGGTTGCCCTGGCTTGTGCGTTTACCCGCAGCATTGAGCTGCGCCACAATGGATGCGCTGCTCTCCCCGGCGGCGTAATGCTCAAAGATAAAGCGCACAGTGAGGGCTGTTTTTTCATCAATAACAAAGCGCTTGTTTTCATCGGTGGTCAAGCCAAGAGCGCGGCAGCGGCTAATAGCCTGGCCTTTCAGTGCGCTTTCCCGCATGCCGCGGCGCATCTTCTCCGACAGCTCGGCGGAGTAATACTCGGCAAGCGCCTCCATCAGGCCCTCGATGATGATACCCTCCGCACCTTCCACGTTGCTTTCGGCAGCGTACATGATCTCTACCCCATTATCCCGCAGCTGTTTTTTATAAACAGCGCTGTCATAGCGGTTCCGGGTAAAGCGGTCGGTTTTCCAGCAGATAACGGCATCAAATGCGCCTTTGCTGCTGTCCTTGATCATCTGCTGGAAGGCGGCACGGTCATCGGTCTTGCCGGAAATATGGCGGTCTATATACTCATGCAGGATGGTCATCCCGTGAAGTTTGGCGAAAGTTTCACAGTCACGGCGCTGCCCTTCGATGCTCTGTTCCGTCTGCCCGCTGCCGACAGAGTAGCGGTAGTAGGCAACAAGGGGGCAGTCCCCGTCGATGTTTTTTCTACGTTTCATAAAACAAACCTTTCAAATCAAACGCTCTATCTTTCTAGCAGCATTTCTGGCAAGGGGCCAAGCCCATGGACCGGGCATCCTCCAGGGCGATGCGGTCGGGGTCTATCATACCGCTGCAATCCGGATCACGGTGGTATTTAGTCCCCTGATCGGAGACATAGACATAGGCGGCGGGGATCCGGTTGGCGCATTTGGCGGGGGCAGGGGTAGAGCGAGAGGAGGAGCAGGCGTGACACTGGCACAATTGCTGGAACAGATCGAGCCGAAAAACGAAGCGGCAGAGCAGGAAACTCGCCGTCGCTGGAACGCCTGCGCAAAGCCGCTGGGCAGCCTAGGCCTTCTGGAAGATGCGCTGTGCCAGATTGCATCGGTTACCGGTTCGGTGGACATTGATCTGAACAAAAAAGCCCTGTTGATCTTCTGCGCGGATAACGGCGTGGTGGCCCAGGGCGTGACCCAGACCGGCAGCGAGGTGACGGCCATGGTGGCCCGCGGATTTGCGGAAGGCACCACGCCTGTCGAATGGCCCGGCGGGCGAATTGTAAGCTGATTCCGGTGGATATGGGCATCAAGGATTTTAGCCCGCAGCCCGGTGTGCTGAACCGGCGGGTGGCCAATGGCACCGGCGATATTTCGAAAGGTCCGGCCATGACCCGCGAACAGGCCGAGCAGGCCATTCTGGCTGGTGCACTGCTGGTGAAGGACTGCAAGGAGCAGGACGTGAGCCTTTTGGCCACCGGTGAAATGGGCATTGGCAACACCACCACTGCCAGCGCGGTGGCCAGTGTGCTGCTGGGCTGTGATCCGGAGGCCATCACCGGCCGGGGAGCCGGTCTTTCCGACGAGGGGCTTGCCCGCAAAAAGGCGGCCATCTGTCGGGCTATCCAGATCAATCAGCCAAACCCGGCGGACCCGCTGGACATGCTGGCCAAGCTGGGCGGCTTTGACATTGCGGGTATGTGCGGCGCATTTTTGGGCGGCGCAGCCTTCAGGGTTCCGGTGCTTATGGACGGAGTGATCAGTGCGGCGGCAGCTCTTCTGGCGGTGCGCCTTTGCTCGGATGCGGGCAAGGCGATTCTGGCCAGCCATGTGTCGGCGGAGCCTGCGGGCGCGCTGCTGCTGAATGCACTGGACAAGCACCCCCTGATTACTGCTGGGCTTCGCCTGGGTGAGGGCACCGGTGCACTGGCGGCCATGCCGCTGCTGGATATGGCCCAGGCAGTGTATGAGGAATCCAACACCTTCGAAAACTACGGCATGGAGGCCTACCAACCTCAGGCAGGCGCGATGCGGGGCATGGGTCTTTTGCCCTGCGAAACCGAATTCACCCCCAGCAAGGCCCGCACCTGCACGGCGGCAAAGGTGCTGACCGGTCCCTTTGCCGGGGCGACCATGGAAGGCTACGAGATTCACATGGGCCGCACAAAACGGCTGGCGGGCCAGCCGCTGTGCCGGCTGGAAAACGGGCAGGAAGAGGGTGCGTTGCAGGGCAATGTGTTCGGCACCTATCTGCATGGCCTCTTCGACGAGGGCTCGCTCACCGAGGCGCTGGCAAGCTGGCTGCTGGCCCGCAAGGGCATTGCACAGGAAGCCTTCCGGCCTCAGAGCCATCGGGAATACCAGCAGAGCCAGTATGACCTGCTGGCAGATGCGGTACGCGCCAGCCTGGATCTGGACGCGGTCTATCAGGTTATGGGGCTTGCAAATCCCAATCAAAAGAAATAACGCAAAACACACAGAGCGCGCGGCACTGCCAAAACCGGCAAACCGCGCGCTCTGTGCGTTTTATAGGGGGGAAAACGAAGAATGAGGAGTAATCAAACGTAGAACAGCATATCGCTGTAGGTGGGAAGCGGCCAGACGGAACGATCTACCAGCTGCTCCAACCGATCGGCAGGGGTGCGCACCGCATCCATTGCGGGGATCAGGGTATGTGCACACCAGCTTGCGGCCTCGGCAGCATTCTCTGCCATGGGGTCTGCCAGCCGGCCTTCCAGCTGATCGGCAGCCTGCATCAGCTGGCCGGTGAGGGCGGAAATGTGGCGGGTCAGGGTTTCCTCCTGAGGAACCTCAATGCCCAGCTGCTTCTTGGCATTCACGCCCTGCGTCAGCTCGGTGGCGTAGTGGACGCAGGCGGGCGAGATGCGGCAGCGTACCAGATCCAGCAGGGTAAGTGCTTCAATGCGGATGGCCTTGGCATATTCGTCCCGCAAAATGTCCTGACGGGACTGAATCTCGTCCCGGGTGTAAACACCGTGGCGGGCAAACAGCTCCACATTTTTCTGGTCGGTGTAATGAACCAGTGCCTCGGGGGTGGTGCGGAAATTGGAAAGCCCGCGGCGTGCGGCCTCGACCTCCCATTCATGGCTGTAGCCGTTGCCGTTGAACAGGATGCGCTGGTGGGCGGTAAGTTCACCGCGAATCAGCTCCAGCAGGGCACGGGGCAGGTCGTTGGTCTGCTCCAGCACGTCGGCAAACTGCCGCAGAGATTCGGCCACAGCGGTGTTCAGCATCACGTTGGTGCAGGCGATGTTGAAGGAGGAGCCAGGCATACGGAACTCAAACTTGTTGCCGGTGAAGGCGAAGGGGCTGGTGCGGTTACGGTCCGATGTATCCTTGGGCAGGTTGGGCAGTACCACAGCGCCGGTGTCCAGCACGGTGGGGGCGTTGGGCTGGCAGGGCTTGCCGGCCACAAGGCAGTCAATCACGGCCTGCAGCTCGTCGCCCACATACATGGAAACGATGGCCGGAGGTGCCTCGTTGGCGCCCAGACGATGGTCGTTGCCCGCACTGGCCACGCTGATACGCAGCAGATCCTGATAATCATCCACCGCCTTGATCACAGCGGTGAGGAACAGCAGGAACTGGGTGTTCTCGGCGGGCGTGGTGCCGGGATCCAGAAGGTTTTCGCCCCCGTCGGTGGAAAGCGACCAGTTGTTGTGCTTGCCGCTGCCGTTCACACCCTCGAAGGGCTTTTCATGCAGCAGGCAGGCAAAACCGTGACGGTCGGCCACTTTTTTCATCACCTCCATGGTCAGCTGGTTGGCGTCGGTGGAGATGTTGGCGGTGGCGAAGATGGGAGCCATCTCATGCTGGCAGGGGGCTACCTCGTTGTGTTCGGTCTTGGCCAGGATGCCCAGCTTCCACAGTTCTTCGTCCAGGTCGGCCATGAACGCCTTGACCCGGGGCCGCAGGGAACCGAAGTAGTGATCCTCCAGCTCCTGCCCCTTGGGTGCGGGAGCACCAACCAGCGTGCGGCCGGTCAGAATCAGATCCGGGCGGCGGGCATAGTCCTCCTTGTTAATCAGGAAATACTCCTGCTCGGGCCCGATAGTGGCATTCACCCGCTGGACGTTCTTGCCGAACAGAGCAAGAACGCGAACCGCCTGTTTGCTGATGGCATCCATGCTGCGCAGCAGGGGAGTTTTCTTGTCCAGCACCTGACCGTTGTAGCTGCAGAAGGCAGTGGGGATGCACAGGGTATCTTCCTTGATGAAGGCGTAGCTGGTGGGATCCCAGGCGGTGTAGCCGCGGGCTTCAAAGGTGGCGCGCAGGCCGCCGGAGGGGAAGCTGGAAGCATCCGGTTCGCCCTTGACCAGCTCCTTGCCAGAGAAATCCATGATCACGCTGCCGTCGCCGCAGGGGTTGATGAAGCTGTCGTGCTTTTCGGCGGTGATGCCGGTCATGGGCTGAAACCAGTGGGTGAAATGGGTCGCACCCTTGCTTACCGCCCAGTCCTTCATGCAGGCGGCCACCACATCCGCCACGCCCGGATCAAGGGGCGCACCCCGCTGGATGGTGTTCTTCAAAGAACGGTAAACTTCCTTGGGCAGGCGGGCTTTCATGATCTTGTCATTGAATACCATACTGCCGAACAATTCCGGTACATGATTCATATGTCACAGCTCCTTTTTCATGCTTCAAAGCAAAAATGTGCGGATACGCTTACAAAAGGGGGATTCCGGCAGCTTCGCACTGCTCCCGGATGGCCTTGGGCCACAGGCTGGCCTGTACCTCGCCAATGTGGGCCTTGCCCAGCAGCAGCATGCACAGGCGGCTCTGGCCAATGCCGCCACCCATGGTCAGGGGCAGGGTGCCGTCCAGCACCGCTTTGTGGAAGGGCAGCTCCAGCCGGTGGGGGCAGCCAGCTGCCTTGCACTGGCGTTCCATAGCTTCGGCATCTACCCGGATGCCCATGCTGGAAACCTCCAGCGCACAGCCCAGAACGTCATCCCAGAACAGCAGGTCGCCGTTCAGGCTCCAGTCATCGTAGTCGGGGGCGCGTCCGTCATGGGGCTTGCCGCTGGCCAGCGGTGCGCCGATCTGCATGATGAAGGCGGTGGGGTGTTGCTCCACATAAGCGTTTTCCCGCTGGTGGGGCGTCAGGTCCGGCCACAGGTCCTCCAGCTGCTGGGTGGTCACAAAGCTCACATGCTCGGAAAGGCTTACACACAGCTGGGGATATGCCTTCTTGACCTCTTCCAGCGTGGCACAGATGGCGCTTACGATGGAGCGCACGGTGTCCTTCAGATATTCCTCAGTGCGGGTTTCGCGGGTGATGACCTTTTCCCAGTCCCACTGATCCACATACACCGAATGCAGCTCGTCCAGTTCCTCGTCCCGGCGGATGGCGTTCATGTCCGCATACAGGCCGGTGTCCGGGGCGAAACCGAAACGGCCCAGTGCCTGGCGCTTCCACTTGGCCAGGCTGTGCACCACCTGTGCACCCTTTTCCAGTTCGGGAATGGCGGGAATGTCAAAGGAGACCGGGCGTTCCACACCGTTCAAATCATCGTTCAGGCCGGTGGTGGGGTCCACAAACAGGGGAGCGGTGGCCCGGGTCAGCCGAAGCTGGCGGGTCAGATGTGCGGGGAAGCACTGCTTGATCATGTCAATGGCACTTTGCGTCTCGTAAAGGCTCAGCGCAGGTCGATAGGTCTGTTTCATAATAAATTCCCTCCTTAAAAGTTACCCTCTATCTTCACGCCGGGCAGCTGCCCAGGAACGTGCGCAGAATGATGAGGCCCACCTCGCCGCTTTTCTCCGGGTGAAACTGTACCCCGGTAATATTGCCGCGCTGCACGGCAGCACAGATTCGGTGCCCGCCATACAGCGTGTCCGCCAGCCGGTCGGCCCAGTCGATTTTGCCTTCCTTGTTGTGGCAGGCATGGCAGGCGTCGCACACGCCGTCCTCCTGAATGACCATGGTCTTTTTCACGGAATGAATGGTGTGCTCAAACTCGTAGCAGCTGTTGGGCTTCTGGTTGCTCATCACACACTCGCGGCAGAACTGCACGTTTTTGGGCAGTCCGTAAAAGGCTTTGCACTGCTCCGGTGCAAGATCGGGTGCGTAGTCCTCGTAATGAATCAGCAGATGCCGGGGAAGTTTCTGCATAAAATGTCCCTCGAAAAGCAAAGGCGCCTGCACAATGCCCGGGGAGAATTCTCCTCAAGCATTCATGCAGGCGCCTTTGCCTGTTTGGCGTATTTATTATCTGTTGCAAAACGAAAAAAGCAGTTATAAAAGGCCTTCGTCCTCCAGCCTTCGCATGATCTCCAGTGCGGCTTCCCGGCTGGAGATGCGGCCGTCCATGGCTTCTTTTTCGATCAGCCGGTGAGCCTGTTCCTCGCTCAGCCCCCGGCAAAGCGCCAGTGCGCATTTGGCCTGGCTGATGATTCGGGCTTCGTCCAGCCGCTTGGTCAGGCGGCGGTTTTGTGCGGTGAGCTTCTGCAGCCGCTGGCGTCCGGTTCGGATCAGCCGCAGTGCAAATGCAGTCTGCTGGCGGGAAAGAGGCTTTGCCAGCACAAATACCCCGTATTTTTCCAGCCCGGCGGCAAGTTTATCCGCCTGAGGACCGGGGCAGAGGAGAATGGAATCCATGCCGTTGTCTGCGGCCTGAACCGCCAGCTCCCGGCCGAATTCATCCGGAAGCGGTGCGTTGATCACCAGAGTTTCAAAAGAGCCGCCGCACATGGCACGTCGGGCTTCCCCGGCGTTGGCGCAGCACTGTGCAGGCTGACCGGCGGCAAAAAATGTCCGCAGCGTTTCGTGGTATTGCTTGTCGCTTGCGATCAGAACACCCGGCATCCCCGTTCACCTCACTTTTCGAAACCGATGGTCAGATTCGCTCAAAGTACTGGCGAATCTCATATTGATAGGGTTTGCTTTCCGCGGCGTAGGCATCCGCCTCCCGCTGTTTATGGCCCAGATAATCCACCAGCAGTTTTTCCGGCAGAACCTGCTTCAAAAACTCGCTTTCCCGAGCCAGTGCCAGCGCTTCGTCCAGGCTGGCGGGCAACGGAGTAAGGCCGGCAGGCCGGGCAAATGCGTCATAGTCCGCCGCGGCAGGCAGGCTCAAGCCTTCCTGCACACCCTCAAACCCGGCGGCCAGCAGCAGCGCGGTTACATAATAGGGATTGCAGGAGGGGTCCGGGCTGCGCAGCTCCATGCGGCAATCGGGCCCGCTGGCAGCAGGCACCCGCACCAGAGAAGAACGGTTCTGGCAGGACCAGCTTGCCACACCCGGGGCTTCGCAGCGGCCCAGCCGTTCATAGGATCCGGGCAGCGGGTCGGCAAAGACGGTGATTTCCGGGATGCGCCGCAGAATACCTGCAAGGAAAGCGGCGGCAGTGGGGTGCGGGTCGGTGCGGAAATTCTCGAACAGATTCACACCGTTCTGGAAAATGGAAAGATTGATGTGCAGCCCGCTGCCGCTCTCGTCCTGCAACGGCTTCGGCAGGAAGGAGGCGAACAACCCGTTCTGGGCGGCAATGGCCTTTACGGCGGCCCGCATGGTCATCAGATCATCCGCCGCATGCAGGGGAGAGGCACACCGGAAATCGATCTCATTCTGGCCGGGACCCTGCTCGTGATGGCTTCGCTCGGGCTGGATGCCCATCTCCTCCAGCGTCAGGCAGATTTCCCGGCGCACATTTTCGCCCCGATCCATGGGGGCGAGATCGAAGTAGCCTGCCCGGTCAAAAGGCTCCAGAGTGGGGCGACCCTTTTCGTCGGTTTCAAACAGATAGAATTCACATTCCGGCCCAAGCAAAAATCGGTATCCGGCCTGCGCTGCCTTTTGCTCGATGGTCTGCAGCAGATGCCGCCCGTCACCCTCGAATGGGCGGCCATCCGGATATTTGATGTTGCAGAAGAACCGGCCCACGCAGCCCTCGCTGGGCCGCCATGGCAGAATGACGAAGGTGTCCAGATCAGGAACAAGGAACAGATCCGATTCCGCAACGTTAGCAAAGCCCGCAATGGCGGAGGCATCAAACGAAATGCCGCTTTCCACCGCGTGGGGCAGATGGCTGGCCATGATGGCAATGTTCTTCTGTACGCCGAACATATCGCAGAAGGCCAGGCGAATGAACTTGATGTCGTTTTCTTCTATGAACTGCATAAGCTGCGAAAGGGTGTGGCTCATGGATAATTCCTCCTTGAACGCCGGGAATAAAAAAGGACAAAGGCGCCGCAAATCCGTAGGGATCGCAGCGCCTTTGCTGTGCCAATGGCTGTATTATAGCCCCCAAATGCGGCCCCGTCAAGAGGGCAAAAGGTTGCAGGAAACAATTTTTTTGCCTTTGCACAAAAGTTGCACGCATTTGCCCGGAATGCTTTGTCGGAACTGTGGGAAAGTGTTAAAAAAGCAAAAAATGCTTGACTTTTGCTTTAGCGTGGTGCTATGATAACGCATACGAACAAGGGCGTTCGCATTGGCAGATTCCTGCCGGTGCGGGCGCTTTTTTTGTTTTTCGCGCGCTGCGCGGTGTAAAAGGAGGAGAAACATGTTGAAGGAAGGTCAGGTGCGCATCCCGTCCGGATGCGCCATCAGTGGAGTGTTTGCCAGAGATGGCCGACCCATCAGCGGTGAGGTGATCCGTCGTTCCATCGCGGTGATGCATGAGCGCAGCAACGGATTGGGCGGTGGTTTTGCCGGCTACGGCATTTACCCGCAATATAAAAATCATTATGCACTGCATGTGTTTTATGATGATATGACTGCCCGGGAGGAGTGCGAACGGTTTCTGGATCGCCATTTCGATGTGATCAACCTGTCCAAGATTCCCACCCGGCCCACACCCAAGATCAAGGATGCGCCGCTGATCTGGCGGTATTTCGTACAGCCGCTGCCCCACAAGCTGACGGACAGCCATCTGGACGAAAAGGAATATGTTGCCCGCTGTGTAATCCGCATCAACGATCAGCTCAAGGGCTCGTATGTGTTTTCCTGCGGTAAGAATATGGGGGTGTTCAAGGCGGTGGGCTACCCGGAGGACGTGGCGGACTTCTACCGCCTGGAGGAATACGAGGGCTATTCCTGGACGGCTCACGGCCGGTATCCCACCAATACCCCCGGCTGGTGGGGCGGTGCGCACCCCTTTGCGCTACTGGATCTGTCGGTGGTGCACAACGGCGAGATTTCCTCTTACGACGCGAACCGGCGGGCGGTGGAGATGTACGGTTATCGCTGCAACCTGCTCACGGATACCGAGGTCATTACCTATACGCTGGACTACCTGCTGCGCCATCAGGGCCTCACGTTGGAGGAAGCCGCACAGGTGGTGGCAGCCCCCTTCTGGAGTGAGCTGGCAGCCATGCCCCAGCCGGAGCAGAAGCAGCGCCGCTTTTTGCGCCAGATGTACAGTGATTTGCTGATCACCGGCCCGTTTTCCATTCTGGTGGGCTTTGAGGGCGGTATGATGGCTCTGAATGACCGGCTTAAGCTGCGCAGTCTGGTGGTGGCTGAACGGGGCGACCGGGTATATTTTGCCAGTGAAGAGGCCGCTATCCGGGAAGTGGAACCGGAGCTGGATCGCATCTGGGCGCCAAATGGCGGCGAACCGGTGATTGTGCGGCTGAAGGAGGAAGAAAAATGAAAATCCAATGGGATACGCCCCGCTTTGCGGTTCTGCGGGATCGGGAGCTGTGCGTGAACTGCCGCATCTGCGAGCAGCAATGCGCCTTTGGTGTGCATAAAAAGGACGAAAAAACAGGCCGGATGCAGGCAAATGCCGCCCTGTGTGTGGACTGCCAGCGCTGCGTGGCCTGCTGCCCCACCGGGGCGCTGCAGATTCGCCCGTCGGAAAATGTGTTCCGTCCCCATGTGGGCTGGAGTCAGGATGCCCGGCAGGAAATCTATCGGCAGGCGGCCACTGGCGGTGTGCTGCTGTCCAGCATGGGCAGTTCGCAGAAGGAGGTGCCCTGCTATTGGGACAAGCTGCTGCTGAACGCTTCGCAGGTGACCAACCCGCCCATTGACCCTCTGCGGGAGCCCATGGAAACCGAGGTTTATCTGGGCCGTCGTCCGGATAAGGTTCACCGTGGGCCGGACGGCAAGCTGGACACCACGCTGCCGCCGCATCTGGAATTAAAAACTCCCATTCTGTTTGCAGCCATGAGCTACGGTGCCATCAGCTACAATGTGCACGCGGCCCTCAGTCGGGCTGCACAGGCACTGGGCACCTATTACAATACCGGTGAGGGCGGTCTGCACCGGGATCTGTATCCGTATGGGGCAAATACCATTGTGCAGGTTGCCTCCGGCCGGTTTGGCGTGCACCGGGAATACCTGATGACTGGCTCTGCCATCGAAATCAAGATCGGTCAGGGCGCAAAGCCCGGGATCGGCGGACATCTGACTGGTGCCAAAATCGTGGGCGATGTGGCCCGCACCCGCATGGTGCCCGAAGGCATGGATGCCATCAGTCCAGCGCCCCATCACGACATCTATTCCATTGAAGACCTGCGTCAGCTGGTGGCCTCGCTTAAGGAAGCCACCGGCTACACCAAGCCGGTGATCGTGAAGGTGGCGGCAGTGCATAACATCGCGGCCATCGCTTCGGGCATCGCCCGCAGCGGCGCGGATGCCATTGCCATCGACGGTTTCCGGGGCGGCACCGGTGCCGCCCCCGCCCGAATCCGGGACAATGTGGGCATTCCCATCGAACTTGCTCTGGCTGCGGTGGACGAGCGGCTGCGTCAGGAGCAGATTCGTCGTCGTATCTCCGTCATTGCTTCCGGTTCCATCCGCAACTCGGCAGATGTGGTCAAGGCCATTGCCCTTGGTGCGGACGCGGTGTCCATCGGCACAGCGGCGCTGTGTGCGCTGGGCTGCCACATGTGCGCCTCCTGCCATACCGGCCTGTGCAACTGGGGCATTGCTACCCAGCGCCCGGATCTGGTTGCCCGTCTGGATCCGGACGAGGGCGCACAGCGCCTGGTGAATTTGGTAAACGCCTGGACCCGTGAGATCCGCGAGATGATGGGTGGTATGGGCATCAACTCCATTGAGGCGTTGTGCGGCAACCGGTTGGCACTGCGCGGCGTCGGGCTCACCCAGAAGGAGCTGGATATTCTGGGTGTGAAGCATGCAGGGGAATAAGAGAGGGGAGAACCATAGATGAAAATAGATGCCAAGGGAATGGAGTATGAGGAACTGGGCCGCTGCCTGCGCTCCTGTACCGATCTCCATGTTCAAATTCACAATTGCTGCGGCCAGCGATACATCGCTAGCGGTATGCAGGGCCGCGATCTGGAAATCTGGGGGACACCGGGCAATGCACTGGGGGCCTATCTGGACGGCGGCAGCATTCGGGTTCACGGCAATGCGCAGGACGCGGTGGGTGATACCATGAATGCGGGCACCATCTGGGTGGAGGGCCGCGCAGGCGACGCCGCGGGCTATGCCATGCGTGGTGGCACGCTGATGATCCGGGGCGATGTGGGCTACCGGGCAGGCGTTCATATGAAGGCGTTCGGTGACTCCTGTGCCAGCATTGTAATCGGCGGCACGGCGGGCAGCTTTCTGGGCGAGTACCAGGCAGGCGGCGCGATCGTGGTGCTGGGTCTGGGCGCACCGGAAGGCCAGCCGGTGGTGGGCGGCTTCTGCGGCCGGGGCATGTACGGCGGTCACATTTATCTGCGGGGGAATATCCCATCCCAAGATCTGACCGAAAAGATCCTCTGCCGCCGGGCACAGAAGGCGGACAAAGAAGCGATTCGGCCCCTGCTGGAGCAGTTCTGCACCGCCTTTGACGAGGATCTGGACTCTTTGCTGAATAGCCCTTTCTGGGTGCTGGAGCCCAACCCGGAAAACCAGTATAAAGCCCTTTACGTACCCATGTGACCATGAGGTAAAACAAAACACCCTGTTTGTGGAAGTCGCAGAAAATACGATTCCGCAAACGGGGCGTTTTTTGTCAAGCAGCGGCAGGTTATGTGTGGTTGACAGATTGCTAATAATAGTTGCTTGCTGTGTTCCGGCTTCCGGACTATACTTGGATTATCTCCAAAACAGGAGGTTCATCCATGAAATTCTGATGTTGTCAAGATTGGTTGACACATTTTTCTCAAGGACATCATGGACTATACTGCTATATCCTGATCTTTCACGCGTTTTCGAAGCATGCGGCTTCAGTGCATTTATTGTGGGGATTATGGGGCTTGCCGTTCTGGCGATGCTTTTGCGGTAATGCGGAGGAGTGCTCTTTGATTTGTAAAAAAACATGCCTGCCGTTTGCATGGTGCAGACGGCAGGCACGTTTTTTACACTATGAAAAAGCAATCAGCTCTTCAGGCAGGCACGGATCAGCTCACGGAACAGGGGGTGTGCATGGTTGGGGCGGCTCTTGAATTCCGGATGATACTGCACCGCAACAAAGAAGGGGTGCTCCGGCAGCTCCATGGCTTCCACCAGACGACCATCCGGAGAGGCGCCGGTGAAGCGCACGCCCGCCTCTTCCAACACCGGACGGAAGGCGTTGCTCACCTCGTAGCGATGGCGATGACGCTCGTGAATCAGCTCGGCGCCGCCATAAATGGTGCGCATCCGGCTGCCCTCGGCCAGAGCGCAGGGGTATGCGCCCAACCGCATGGTGCCGCCTTTGGGCAGCTCGCCGGTCTGATCTGGCATCAGGTCGATCACGCACTGGTCGTTCTCCGGGGTAAATTCCCGGCTGTTGGCCCGGGTCAGACCGGCCATGTTCCGGGCCGCTTCGATTACGGCGATCTGCATGCCCAGGCAGATGCCCAGATAGGGCAGGGAGTGCTCCCGGGCATAGTGGGCGGCCAGAATCATGCCCTCAATGCCGCGCTGGCCAAAGCCGCCGGGAACCAGAATGCCGTCCACACCGGCCAGCTGCTCGTTCAGATTTGCTTCGCTCAGCTGCTCCGCATCCACCCAGCGGATGCTCACAGCCGCGCTGTTCTCGTAACCGCCGTGGTGCAGTGCCTCCACAACCGAGAGATAAGCGTCGTGCAGTTCCACATATTTACCCACCATGGCAATGGTCACCGACTGGTTCAGCCCGTTGATGCGGCTGCACATCTGGCGCCACTCGGTCAGATCCGGTTCCGGTGCAGCGAAACCGAACCGGCGGCAGACCAGTTCGTCCAGCCGGGCGCCGTGCAGCATCAGGGGTACGTCGTACAGGCTGGAGAGGGTGCGGTTTTCGATCACACAGTCTTGCTCCACGTTGCAGAAGGCAGCGATTTTCTGCAAGATTCCGTCCTCGAGGGGCTCGTCGCAGCGGGCAATGATCACATCCGGCATGATGCCCATGCTCTGCAGCTCATGCACCGAATGCTGGGCGGGTTTGGTCTTGTGCTCGCCGGAGCATTTCAGGTAGGGAACCAGTACCACATGCAAAAACAGGCAGTTCTCCCGGCCAACCTCCCGGCTGATCTGGCGGATAGCCTCCAGAAACGGCTGGCTTTCGATGTCACCGATGGTGCCGCCGATCTCGGTGATGACCACGTCCGCCTTGGTGTACTCGCCCAGACCGTAAACGAACTCCTTGATCTCGTTGGTCACATGGGGAATGATCTGTACCGTGTGGCCCAGATATTCGCCAGCCCGTTCCTTATGCAGTACGTTCCAGTAAACCCGGCCGCTGGTCAGGTTGGAGAGTTTGTTCAGATCCTCGTCAATGAAGCGCTCGTAGTGGCCCAGATCCAGGTCGGTCTCCACACCGTCCTCGGTTACAAATACCTCACCGTGCTGATAAGGGCTCATGGTGCCCGGGTCCACATTCACATAAGGATCCAGCTTCTGAGCTGCCACCTTCAGGCCGCGCTGTTTGAGCAGCCGCCCAAGGCTGGCCGCGCTGATGCCCTTGCCTAGACCGGAAACCACGCCGCCGGTCACAAAAATATGTTTGCTTGCCATATTCCCAATATCCCCCTTGAAGATTGTGTCTGTTGTAATGCAATACAAAAAAGGCGTCCATCCCGAGAGCGGATACTACCGCCTTGGGATGGACGCCTTTGTCCTAACATTTTATATATTATACGCATCCGCAAAGGGAATGTCAATTCCAAAGGAAGCAAAACCGCTGGGGAAAATATTTTCAAAAAAATTGAAAACAGGTGTTGACATTTGTCAGATCCGTGCTATAACAAAACACCTCGCTGAGGTGAACAGCCAAAGCGAAAGAGAATATGCGGATGTGGCGGAATTGGCAGACGCGCTAGATTCAGGTTCTAGTGGTAGCGATACCGTGGGGGTTCAAGTCCCTTCATCCGCACCATTGCGAATTTTCAACCGCGTTTTGCTTCCACAAAAGGGACATAAAATCCATTTTATCTTCATGTTATCTTCCTCTGTGCTTGGCTTTCTTCTTTTCCTGCCTTATGGCAAACTGACGGTCTTTCTCAGCCTCTTTCTGCTCACGGCTTTTGGTTTTCCGTTCCAGCTTACATTGCTCATGCTGGAGTTTCAATGCTTGCTGTGCTTTTGTGCCAATGCCTTTATCTTGCAGTTGACTTTGAATTTCACGCTGCATTCGTTTGGGATTGATTTTTCGCTCTATGGTTACTTCAGCCTTGATTGGGGGACTGAATTTCAACTTATGCCAATTCTTTAGCAGAAACTCATAGACTTCATAATCTTTGGGCTCTGAACCAAAAGTGATTTTGCATACCTCGTACTTACCACTATCAGCTCTTTCATATAGACCAATCCAAAATGGAGCTTCAAATAGGATGGTCAAACTGCTTTGGCAGACTGTACTCATTCTTTTATGAACTGCCCTTCAAAGTGATCCAGCCATTCCAAAAGGGCGCGATAGATAAGCTGTTGCTGCTCAAAAATCGTTTTCCCACCCAAAGGAATGCCTGCAAATTCCCGCGCATAGTCCTCGTTGGATTTTGCCGAGAACTGTATGCTCCGACGCAAAGCCGAAACCAGCTCCAACGCTTCAGCTTTGTCTATCTTGTTCAGATTGGTAATGACCACATTGAAATCGAATAAAAGGGGGACTGGGCTAGCAACGCAAGTAGCCATCAGCTCCTTAAAATACGCTCTGCCTTGGTCAGTAATAGAATAAATGGCCTTATCTGCAAACCTATCACCCTTGACAATATCGCTTTGCAGATACCCTTTCTCACTCAACTGGCGGACCTTACGATAAATAGAAGGTACACTTACTTTTGTCCATCGGGAAAAATGGTGGTACTCCACATCCTTTTGAATCTCATAGGCACTTTGAGGTTTTTCCAATACAATACCGAGTATGACTAAATCGATTGACGACATAACTACACCTCCAACTTTTACTGTTATCAATAGTACTATTGTTGATAGCAAAAGTCAAGGCAACTGACCAAAAATGAACTTCAAAACTTTTTTCGTTGGCCCTCTTATTAAGCCATCTACCCAGTAGCATTTTCCTTTTCTTCCACCGAGGGAATCACAGAAAAAGTGAAAACAGAGCCGATAACATCGGAGTTTTTTCTCTGTGTTATCGGCTCTGCGTCTTAGCGTCTGGCTCTTGCACGATGGATAGATTTAGTTGTCGAACTGCGATTAAAGTTTCATGCTTGCATTTGGGACAAAACAATGGGAAATTTTCAAGAATGGTATCGCTGCGGATTCTTAATCGTGTTTTACTGCCGCAGACAGGACATAATACCCACTCAATATGACTCATATCCTTATTGCCCGCAGCAAGTAACCCGATATTCCTTGATATGACCGGGGTAAGAATGTACTTTGTCCATAAGCGGCCCTCTTGCTCCCATTGTAAATGCGATGTCACTGCTTTTAATCGACATGAGAATATCCCCACAGGAAAGATTCAAATATCGCATCGTGTTTTCGGGCAGCCTCACAACACCGTTTTGAGAAATATGCAGCCAAGTATAGCCTCGTCCTTTATAGCGAACGAATTCTCCTTCATCAATCGTGTACTGTGACAATGCGGGACAATCATCTAATATATGCTTCAATTTTGATTGCCCAAGTAATTGTTTGCTGGTCACGCAAAATCCGCCCGTGATTTTGCTCCCCGTGAAAATAATAATGCGTCCTTCTTTTTGAACGGGATATTGTTCAAGAGTCTCTGCCGGAAAAAGTATTTCTCGCCTATTGCTGATGGCAGAAAGTCCAAATACATATTTTCCACCCTTATTTAGTTGCGGCATTTTACTCCCCCTTGTATTTTGATTATAACTGTGGTACAGTTATAATATAATGTTGTAGTACTCTATATATAGAGTACTACAACTTAAAACTAAAGTCAAGGGGTATGCGTTATGCTCTCGAAATCTGCTACTATGTTATTGGGTCTGATCAATCAAAGACCGCTTAATCCATATGAAATTATCAAGCAACTACAAATCATGAATGTTCATCGTTGGTACAACATCGCCAATTCGACAGTCTACGCTACACTAAAAGTCTTAGAGAAAAAAGAATATATTTATGGCAGCGTTGAAAAGGATGGAAATATGCCCGACAAGACGATTTACTCGCTTACAGACAAAGGGAAACAAGAATTTGTGGCAACATTACAGCAATCAATTTTGTCCTTCGACTATGATACCAACATTTTCTCGATTGCCGCATTTTTTATTGATGCGTTAGATGATCCGCAAAGTCTGCTTTCACAGCGTTTGAAAATATTAAATAGCTATCTTGAGGGAATTGAGCAGCAGATAACAGTCATAAAAGACGACATACCTTCCATTGCAAAAGCTAATATTGAACGAACTAAATATATTGTTGAAGCAGAAATTGCAGGTACTGAGAGTTTGATTCATGCAATATTGTAATGACCAACTGTTGAAAGCTGCTTGGTATCTGATAAACTAGGTGCGCAACCCCGGATTATGAATTATAAAATGTAGACAGAACGGACATAGCAACATTTCGCCAATCGCTCATGAACTATAAAATGTATATGGGTGATGCAGAATGGCGAAAATTGAGGACTGTCCCGGCTTTGAAATGTTCGGAGCGGATGTCAAGGCAGCTCGAAAGGCAAAACAACTTTCCCGCAGTGCGCTGGCTGACATGATACATTGTGACAGCCGGTATCTTGCGAACATCGAAAACGAAGGCACGCTGCCCAGCCTGCCGGTGGTGATTCAGCTGATAAAAATATGTGGTCTGCCCATGGAGCGGTACTTCAACCCGGAACTCATGCGGGAAGAAAGTGCGGAACGTCAGCGGGTCAGCCACAAGCTGCAGCTTTGCCCGGAAGAATACTTACCCATCGTAGAAGGTGCCATTGACGGTGCCTTACGAATCCATGAACAGGAAAAAGAGCCCGTGTGTGTCTGATTGTCATGCACGGTCATTGAGAGGATGCAAAAGCGTCCTCTTATTTTTTGCATTTTGCGGGCAAAACGGGGATGTTGTGGTGTCATAGTAGTGGGGAGAGGTAACGTAGCAAGCATAGGGAGTGTAGCCACTCCCGGAAAAAATGCTTGCTGGGGAGTACCCCAGACCCCCAAGAAACGAGGCGAAACTATGACGAACCGAACCCGAAAAATTGTTCTGCGTGTTCCCGTGACGCCGGAGGAACGGGAACTTATCCGGCAGAAGATGGCTCTGCTGCACACACGGAATTTTTCTGCCTACGCCCGGAAGATGCTGATAGATGGTTATGTTGTCCACATCGACACCACCGACATCCGGGCGCAGACCGCCGAACTGCAGAAGATTGGTGTCAACGTCAATCAGATTGCACGGCGGCTGAACAGCATGGGGCCGCTGTACACACAAGATGTTGCGGACATCAAAGGAGCGCTGGCACAGATATGGCAGTTACAAAGATACATCCTATCAAGTCAACGCTGAAAAAGGCACTGGACTACATCGAGAATCCAGCCAAGACGGACGAAAAAATGCTGGTGTCCTCCTTTGCCTGTGCCTACGAAACCGCAGACATCGAATTTGAACTGCTGCTGTCACAGGCCATGCAGAAAGGCAACAATCTGGCCCACCACCTGATACAGTCTTTTGCGCCGGGAGAAACCACGCCAGAGCAGGCCCACAAGATTGGTCGGCAGCTTGCAGATGAAGTCCTGCAAGGCAAATACTCGTATGTACTGACCACGCACATTGACAAGGGGCACGTCCACAACCACATTATCTTTTGCGCCGTGGACATGGTGAACCAACGAAAGTATGTTTCCAACCGACAGAGCTATTCCTACATCCGGCGCACCAGTGACCGGCTGTGCAAGGAACATAACCTATCCGTGGTAATGCCCGGTCAAGACCGGGGCAAGAGCTATGCCGAGTGGGACGCGCACCGAAAAGGCACGAGCTGGAAGGCGAAGCTGAAAGCTGCCATAGATACCACCATCCCGCAGGCCAAGGATTTTGACGATTTTCTGCGGCTCCTGCAGGAGCAAAGCTATGAGGTCAAGAGGGGCAAGTATGTGTCGTTCCGTGCGCCCGGACAGGAACGGTTCACCCGCTGCAAAACGCTGGGCGAAGCCTACACCGAGGAAGCTATCACCGAGCGCATCAAAGGGCGGTTTGCGGAGCGGAAGCCCAAAGAAAACCGCAAAATTTCGCTGCGGATTGATTTGGAAAACAGCATCAAGGCCCAGCAGTCCGCAGGGTATGAGAAGTGGGCAAAACTCCACAATCTGAAACAAGCTGCCCGGACACTGAACTTCCTGACCGAGCATGAAATCGACAGCTACCCGGATTTGGAAAGCCGGTTGGCCGAGATCACCGCCGCCAGCACCGAAGCTGCCGCCGCGCTGAAAGCGGCCGAACGCCGGCTTGCAGAAATGGCCGTGCTGATAAAGGATGTCACCACCTGTAAAGAGCTACGTCCACTGGTGCAGGAGTACCAGCGGGCCGCTGACAAAAAGCAGTTCCGGCGCAAGCATGAAGGCACCCTGATTCTCTATGAAGCGGCGGCCAAGACCCTGAAAGAGCAGGGCTTTCAAAAGCTGCCCGATCTCTACGCACTGAAAGTCGAGTATAAGCAGCTGACCGAGCAGAAAGAACAACTTCAGCGGCAGTACACCGAAGCCAAACGCCGGATGCAGGAGTATGGCATTATCAAGCAGAATGTGGACGGCATCCTACGGACAACACCGGGAAAGGAGCAGATGCAGGAACGGTGAATTTGCACAAATAATTCAATAAAGAAATTACAACTGCTGTCAAAAAGCTCAAACAAACAAGCGGAATGCACAATTATTTGTTAAAAGAATTGTGCACTGTTACAGCGCGAAAATCGTCAAAGCCCTTGCATTCCTCTGAAAGTTATTATAAAATATACTTGACAAGCTATGTATTGGCTGATATAATATATGAATTTTCGGAAAACTTTTGATTTTTTTGCATATACTGATAACAGTGATATCGTAACGAATGGAAATTTTTTTACAATGGAGAGAGATTACATGGATAAGAGAGCAATCGAAACTCAAGCTTCTGCGCTATTAAAAGAATATGGTTATGAGTCTAACAAAAACGACTATGTTGATATTGTGGATTTTGTCCGCAAGTTGGGCTTTGTTGTTGGTAATGCAAAATTGGACGATAGCGAAGACGGTTTTTTGGTTATTCACGCGAATAAAACATCTGAAAACGGCTCAGATGCTCCAAATGATAAGGTTATCGGCGTAAATGCTAATCGTTCGTTGAATTGGAAACGTTTTATCATTGCACACGAATTTGCGCACTCTATTCTCCACTACAAGGCCGGCGAAATTTATCTACACCGTGAGAATAGAAAAGGAAAAGACAATGAAGAAAATGAGGCAGATTATTTTGCAGCCGCATTGTTAATGCCTAAAGATTCTTTTAAACGCTTATATATGCAGCTTGAGGAAAATGGTTTAAACAGAACAGCAGCCTGTTTGCAACTCGCAACCATTTTTAAAGTCCCCTTGGATAGTGTTTCTCGACGGGTTGATGAGGTTTTTGATGAGGGCGTAGGACAAAAGCTATAATGAAAACAAGAAAAACAACAGAAAAAGATATAGAAAAATTTTTTCGAGTAACTCCCTTTTTAAAAGCTAATAATGAATCGGAACTTGATTACAAAGATCGTTTTGTTACAAGAGAGCAAAGAACACGAGATCATTATATCACGGAACTCTTGAACCAGTATGTTTCATTTTATAAAAGTAAAGTAACACATGGTAAAGTTTGTCGGTATGTCATTTTGCTTCCGTGTATGGCAATCGTCATAGCTTTTTCAGTTCTACTTGTAGTTTTATCATGGAGAGTATTAAATACTGATAGCGAACTTCAAATTCAAGAAGTTGTGGCTTTTGTTACTGCCTGTATCTCTTTTATTTCGTTAATAATTGGTTTACTAACAATTATCACGAAATATTTCTTTCCTGAAAACGATGAGCAGTATATTACCACAATTGTTGAGGCAATTCAGAAAAACGATTTGGAAAACAAACGTGAAAATGCCCGACATACACCAGATTCAACCGAAAACGCATCTGAAGAAGATTAAAAAGCCGGACACAGCCACAAGGCCACCGTGTCCGGCTTTTTCTGTGTCGACAATGACACATTACTTTCTATAAAATAATGTGTCATTGTCGAGCTGGCGGTATCACTCACCCACAAACTCAAACCTCTGTCCGTCAAAGTCGGCATCAGTCATGTGCTCCAATTTTGCAATGGTGCCATTCGCCAGCCGCCGCATTTCCGTGTCCATGTCCGGCAGAGCGGCCATTATCCGTGCCATCGTGCGGCGGCGGTCGGAAGTATGGTACATACAGATCAAATTTTCTTCTTCCACGCCGAAATTCATGAGTCAGACCTCCATTTCGTGTCGCTTGCTGCGGGCCGCTGCCTTTTTCGGGCTGGCGGCCTGTTTTGTTTCGGAAAGCTGCTTGCGGACGGAAGTGCGGGGCTTGCAGATGCCCTTGTCCCGGTTTTCGTTTTTGCCAACCAGCGCGTAGATGCCGAAACGGTCTTTCACGCTGGACAGCTGCAGGGACTTGTACGGCAACATGGCAAGTAGCTGGTCCGTGTCCCGGCTGGATGCCAGCTTGGTGAAATAGGGCGATACCTCCACCATAAAATGATTCTTGTCCGGGCTGTTGGGAGCAGCCAGACGCTTCATATCGGCTACGATACGCTGTGCCTCGGCCTCGATCATCCCGGTGTGCAATGCCGCAAGATGTTCTTTGAAATCACCGGGCCGTGCCGGTTCTCGACTGCGCTGCTCCTGCCGGATGGCCGCTTGTAGAAGTTCCGGGTCACGGGGCTGCATTTCATACCGCACGAACTCTCCAAAATATTTGTCCGAGCGGCTGTTGAAATGCTCTTTGGGGCCAATTTCCCGCATCCCACTTTCGTAGATCAGGCGATTGGCACCCACAGGCAGAGCGGCATCCCGGATATGCTAGAAGTGCTGCTGATAGTCCAGTTCATACAGATTGCCTTGCACGGTTCCATTGGCCGCACCGGTCAACTCCACCGCATAGGCAAGAATCCTGTCATGGGTCTGTTCACCGCAAAATTTCCATGTATTGTAGGCCTGGGTATCTTTGAGCAACACATCCCGTTCCCGGAAACAGAATGTTCCAGAGGGCCGGGACAGCCACAAAAGCAGCTTATCTTCCGGCTGGTCGCTGCGAGCGGCCTCCCGTAGCATCTTGATGTCATAGGCAAAATCGCTCTGATAGTATGCGGTGTTCTGGTGCATAATAGCTTCCAGCGCAGCAATCACATCCATATTTTCAAACTTTTGCACAGTTTACACCTCCAATTCCTTTGTCTTTTCCCGTGGCGGTGTTTGCTTGCTCTGCTCTTTTTTTGCGGCATCCAGCTGTGCCCGGATGGATGGCTTTTTCGGCTTGGCTGTGCGGGACTTCTTGGCTTTCGGTGCCTTTTTCTCGGCCTTGACTGCGGCGGCAAGGTCCGTCAGAGAAATTTGTTCCCCGGCTTTTGCTTTTGCTTCCAATTCGCCTAGAGAGGGCGCATTGTTCAACACACCATCAATCATATTTTCGTTTTGTTCCGTGGAAAGTTCTGCGGTGCGCAGCGGATTTTCCCGCAAAAACTCCGGCACCTGCTGGAAGCCCACACTGTCGCAGTAGTGGGCGGTGTCCTGCCCGTTCTGGTGCAGCACCACTACATCCGAAACAGACAGCGAGTGTCCCTTGAAGTCTGCTGGATGGTCTATATTGAATGTGCGGTAGATGTCCTCCAACGTGGTACCAGCAGTCAGCGGCGCGGCATACACCTCCATATAGTTTGCCTTATCCACGGTTCGGCCAGCGGCCTGCAGGCGGTCGTATGGCTCAAAACGGTAATCACGGGTGGAAGCCTCATTGCGCAGCTGGTAGATGGAAAAGCTATACTGTTGCGGGGCCTCAAAGCCTGCCGCTACGTATTCCTCTACGGTCATTCCGGCAGCAGCCGCTTCCTGCGCGATCTCGGCCTGTACCTGTGCCTTATAGTCCTGCAAGGTCTGGTCAAAGTCGGCCAGCTTGGGCGGTTCCGGCAAGTCATACTGGCCTTGGTTGAGCAGTGGGCGGCAGTCCTGCACATAGGCCACAACAGTGTTGTAATAGGCAGCCTGTTCCGGCGAAATGTTCTGTCCCTCCCGCAAAGCGGCGGTGGCTGCCTGCTCCATGGCCGAAAGATTGCAATGTTGTTTGAGGTATGGGATAAACTCGGTCAGTACCATTTCCCGCTCTGCCTTGTCCTGCTCCCACGCTTCCAGGCCTTTGTTGTGCAGAACAAAATTCTTCCAGTTCTCGTCTTTAGCGTAGTATTCATGGTAGCTCTGGATGTGCTGAATCAGGGAGCCGTCCCCATCCCCGAAATCCTGCCGCCCCTCGTAGTTGTCGGGCTGACCGTTCAGGGTAAAATCAATGCGGAACGCGGTCTTGTTGTACCAGCCACCCTCGTAACCATCCTTTTCCCGGTCTGTGTGCTGGGCGGTGTCCAGTTCTTCAAAAACGCGGTTTGCCACAGACAGCGGCATGATTTCGCCGTCCGGCAGCTTGTCGCTTTCACTCCACAGAATCGTGACCGTAGGCTCTGCGGATAAATCTGTCGCAGCGGCTTTTTCTGCTTCCGGGGCAGAAAGTTCATTTGCTTTTTCCGCCGCCTCTTGGAACGCCGCCAGCTTATCGCCCAACAGAACTTCAGCCACCGCGGCTGTCTGCCCCAGCAGATTAAGTGCTTCCTGCCCGGCATCCGGCAGGGTCAGACCGGGCGCGTCCAGCTGCCCACCGTCCAGAGCCGTGTGGTCCGGGCCATACAGAGTGTAGTCATAGCCAGAATCGCAGGTCTGGATGAACAGCGTATTGCCATTATCCAGTGCAAATGCGGCCTCCTGTGCAGCGGAAAGGTCTGCTTCCCGCTGCTGGCGAAGTTCTGCCAGATGTTCGTCCAGCGCGGAGATCAGCTCATGGGCCGCGCTGCGGATAATTTCCAGAGAGGCTTTCAGTTCGGCCAGTTCCCGGCCAGAACTCCACCCGGCCACATAGCCAAAGGAATACTCGGATGTGTCCAGCCCGTAGTACTGGCAAACAGCATAGGCCACACTTTCGGCCTGTACCTCGCAGGTGCGGCTGTCCGGGAGGTTAGTCCGTTCTGGGTCGTTCGGGTCGATGGCGTGCAGCTTGGCATGGGCAATCTCGTAGATAGCCGTTTTGATGGTTTGTAGTCTGCACCGCGCAGCCGCCCTTTCTCGTCCCGTTCTCTGGAACGCTGGATGTAGCCCGCCTGTTCCAGTTCCCGGATGGCCTGCCGTATCGCGTCGATGCTTTCCCGGTTGATACGGGCCAGCCCTTGCAGGGTGTAGTCCCAATCTTCCGGCAGGAAGAGCATTTGGGAGAGTAAGCCTTTGGCTTTCAGGGACAAGGCCCGGTTCCGCAGGTGGTGGTTTGACATGACCGTGTAGCCGCTGTTCTTTTCTACCCGAAAAACTGCCATTTCACGGATGCCTCCTTTCTGTTTTTGGGCAAAGAAAAAGCCGCAGGCTTTTTGTGAAAGTCTGCGGCTATGCCGATTGTTAGATATTCAATTCTTTGTGTTTCCGCACTCCATATCAATTACCACCGAAACAGTGATGTGATTTTCAATGCGTTTATTGCGGAGTTTATCACCCTCGCCATCGAACACGACATGACGATAAAATAACGTAAAACGGAGAATTTCTACTAGATTTCTCTTTGTAGCGAAACTATCGCTTCCACATGCTCCGTATGCGGGAACATATCCACGGGGGTGATCTCCTGGACGCGGTAACCCAGGGCCGTCAGCTGGGCCAGGTCCCGGGCCAGGGTCTCCGGGTTGCAGCTGACATACACCACACGGCGGGGAGACAGACGGGCCAGACTTTGCAGGAACTGAGGGGTGGAACCTTCCCGGGGCGGGTCCATGAACACCACATCTGCTTTCAGGCCCTGCTGCGCAGCATCCAGCATCCAGGCCGTAGCATCTGCGGCAACAAAGCGGGCATTGCGCACCCCATTATGCCGGGCATTGCCAATGGCATCCTGCACCGCATCCCGATTCACCTCCACGCCCAGCACCTGCTTGCAGCGGTCGGCAGCGGTCAGGCCAATGGTCCCAATGCCGCAGTAGGCATCCAGCACCGTCTCCTTGCCCGTAAGATGGGCTGCATCCACCGCCAGGCCATACAAAACAGCGGTCTGGACCGGGTTTACCTGATAAAAACTGCGGGGGCTGATCGCATAGCGCTTACCGCACAGTTCATCCAAGATAAAGCCCTTGCTGTAAAGCACCTTCTCCTGGGTGCCCAGCACAGCGCTGGTGCGGCGGGGGTTATAATTCTGCACAACGGTGGTGACCGTCACCTCTCGGGCGGCGGCTGCCTCCAGCAATGCGCGGATGAAGTTTTTTGCCCCAGGCAGCACCGGCTGTGCTGTTACCAGCACCACCATCACCTGACCGGTGCCTACCCCCCGCCGCACCAGACAATGGCGCAGCAGACCCGTGCCCTTATCCTCATTGAACGGGGCATACCGGCAGGCATTTGCTGCCTGACGCACGGCCAGCAGGGTCTTATTCAGCACTGCATCCTGTAACAGGCAGTCCTCTGCCGGCAGCACCTTATGCGTACCTGCGGCATAGATGCCGGTGGTCACTTTCCCGCCGGGGGCCGGGGCAAAGGTCGCAATGGCCTTATTGCGGTAATGCCAAGGCTGCTGCATCCCCCGGATGGGGCGCACCGGCCCGTATTTCCCCACCAGGGTGCGTACCTTCTCCTCTTTTTGCTTCAGCTGGGCGGCGTAATCCAGCCCCAGCAGGGGGCATCCGCCGCAATTTTTGGCGCGCAGTTTGCAGTCTGTCATAGCTTTTTCCTTACATCCTTTGGATATGTTTTCTTTCAGTATAGCCGGAAAATGCAGCGGGTGCAAGCCGTCTGTGTGTTGGACAGAAGCAAAATCCCCCAAAACTTTTGTTTTCCTGCTTTTACGCAACAAAAACCATCCCCCCGGTCTGCGGAATGCAGGCCGGGGGGATGGCAGTTTAGCGGATCAAATGGGTCTTATTACAGGTAGAGCTTCTCGCCCAGTTCCTTCTTTGCGCAGTCCTTTGCCTTGATCAGCACGCAGGGCTGGGTGTCCGAACCGGGGAACACGGGCAGCTCGCTGACCAGGTCAGAACCGTACTTTGCCTTCAGCTCGTCCATATCGCCAAAGTCCAGGCAGCGGTTGGGGCAGGCTGCCACGCAGGCAGGCTGACCGCCGGCTGCACGGATCGCAGCGCAGGCATCACACTTGCCCACGACCTTCTTCTCCTCGATGTACTGGGGCACATCGTAGGGGCAGGCAGAAACACAAGCCTGGCAGCCGATGCACAGCTTATCGTCGTGCAGCACGGTGCCATCCTCTGTCTTGTACATTGCACCCACCGGGCAGGCGCTGACACAGGCCGGGTTCTGGCAGTGGTTGCAGCTGGTGGAGAAGCTATACATCTTCACCTTCGGGAAAGTGCCCACCTCGTAGCTGTCTGCGGTACGGTAGATGGTGCCCACGTCCAGACGGTTCTTGTCCTTGCAGGCCACCTGACAAGCGCGGCAGCCAATGCAGCGGGTCATATCAAAATAAAATCCTAATGCCATCCTTCTCCCCCTCCTTTACAGCGACAGGATACGCTTATCGGTCAGGCAGTCCTCTTCCAGAGCGGGACCGTCGTACTTCTCGATCTTGCAGTTGATGTTGTTGTAGGGCGTCACGCCGGAGCCGCTCATCTCGTTGCCCAGCAGGTAGTTATCTGCACCGCTGCGGTCAATGCCGGTCTCCTCGTCCACGTTGACCCATGCACCGTGGGGGATGGACACCACGCCCGGCATCATGGACTGCATCACGCTGGCCTTACGCAGGGCCTGTGCGGTCTTGGTGCTGATCAGCACAGTATCGCCGGTCTTGATGCCCAGCTCTGCAGCGTCGGATGCGTTGATGTACACCGGGTTGGGCCAGGCCTCACGCAGCCAGGGGCAGTTATCGAAGGTGGAGTGACAACGACGCAGGTAGTGGATATTGTACAGCAGGTAGGGGTACTCGCCCTTCTCGCCGCCGATCTTGCCGTCCTTAAAGGTGGTCTCGTAGCCAGTGTTGGGGGTAATGTACTCCGGATAGGGCTTGTAGTCCCAATCAATAAAGCCGAAGCTGTTGAACAGGTCAGCCTTGGACTGGCTGCAGATCTCGAGCTTTCCGCTGGGAGTTTTGCGGGGGTTAGCCTCCGGGTCAGCGATGAAGTCAGCATAACCGATGGAGTTGCTGAACTCGTCGCCGGGCTTGCGCTCCACCTGGTAACCGCCGTTGTCGATGAACTCCTGCAGGCCGATCACGCCCTCCTGAGCCTCGCCTTCCACGCCCCAGTTCTTGATGTCTGCGTCGGTAATGGTGACCAGCTTCTGGAACTCCTTACCCTGGGTGCCGGGCACTACCACCTTGGAGCCTGCGATGCGGTTGAAGAACTGCTGCTTCTCGCTGATGGCGTAGTGCTGCTTGGGATCGATGCCCATCTTCTCCATGATCAGGCTGTAGATCTCCTGGTCGTTCTTTGCCTCGTACAGGGGCTCGGTGACCTGAGAGTAGCACAGCAGGAACTCACGGTTGGAGGAAGCCAGTCCGCCGGGACGCTCCCAGTAGGTGGTGACCGGCAGCACGATATCAGAGTACTTGGCCGGGGTGTTCAGGAACTGAGCGCTGGACACGACAAAATCCACCTTACGGTGTGCCTCGATGCCCTTCTTCATGTTGGGGCCGGTCTGCAGGTAGGCATGCTCGTCCATGTTGACGATGCAGTGGATATCACAGGTGCGGTCCTCGCCCTTGGTGACTCTGCCGCCGTAATAGTCGCCGATCATGCGGTACTTGCCGGTGAGCACAGCATCCCAGACCTGAGGACCAACGATCATGCCGTCCACATCATTGCTCAGGCCGGTATCCAGGCCGGAGCCGCCGCCACGCACCAGAGAAGAACCGATGTTGCCGGAGCTTGCAGTGTAGCTCAGCGCCACGCAGTTGCCGGGCTTGCCCATATGGCCGCCCATAGCGCCCACGGTCATAATGATCTGGGGCACGTTCTCAGAGCCGTCGTTACGGGCAGAAGCAAAGCTGTACATGAACCAGACGTTGTTGCCCTTGCCCATCACGCGGGCCAGCTCGGTGATCTGCTCCACCGGGGTGCCGCAGATGTTGGAAGCCCACTCCGCAGTCTTTTCCACACCGTCGTACTTGCCGGTGAGGTAATCACGGAAGTTCACATCGCTGCGCAGATCCGCAGGCTTGTGGTCTGCGTCAAAGCCGACGGTGTACTTGTTCAGGAAGTCCCAGTCGATGATGCCGCCCTCTTCGTTGTCCAGGCGCAGCATCTCATAGGCAACGCCCAGCAGCAGAGCCGTATCGGTACCGGTACGCACAGGCACCCAGTCTGCATCCAGAGCCTGGGCCGAAGCGCTGTACATGGGGTCGATGGAGATGAACTTAACGCCCTTTTCCTTTGCGCGCAGGTAGTTCATCATCGGGGTGCCGGGGGCAGACCATGCCGGGTTCAGAGACAGGAACACAACCGTATCTGCGTTCAGGATATCAAAACGGTCGTTGCCGGTGCTGAAGCCGTTGCCGCCGATGCCCAGGGTAGAGGCAGTGTTCAGCAGGTAGCTGCCGTAAGAGGTGGAGTCAGCAACCGAGGTGTGGCCGCCGATGGCCAGCAGGGGGTCGCAGTCCCAGTGAGAGCCCCAGCTGCCGGTCAGGAAAGCCTGGCTGCCGTACTTCTCTTTGATGGAGAGGAACTGCTCTGCCACATAGGTAGCAGCCTCGTCCCAGGAGATGCGCTCCCACTCGTCGATGCCGCGCAGCTGGCCGTTGGGGTTCTCCGGAGACCAGTGCTTACGCTTCATGGGGTACTTCAGACGGTCAGCACCAAAGCACTGCTGCTGCTGTGCCTTGCCGCGGACACAGCCGCGCTGCTGGGGGTAGTCCAGAGAGTCCGGGTGGGTATCGTCGGTCTTCTGACGCACCACGGTACCGTCCTTGACCATGACCTTATTCATGCAGCGGCCGCCGCAGTTGTGCCAGCAGGCAGCGCTGACCCACTTGCCGCCCTCTTCAGGGTTGGTGATGGGGGTATGCTCCACCGTGCCGGAAGCCTCCTCAGAGGGAGCCGAAGCGGCCAGGTCGTTGTCCTTATTACAGCCGGTCAGTGCCGCTGCCCCTGCCAGGGCTGCGGTAGCCACCGCACTGTCCTTCAGGAACTGACGGCGGTTCAGGGTCGTGCTGCAAAATTTGTTCAGCAGATCTGACATTGTGTTCCTCCTTGCGGCGTATAGCCGCCCAGTATGTTCGTTCTACAGATAATCTTATCAACAAAGCGGGAATAAGGCAATGGACATATTCCTGCTTTGTGTTACTTAATGCCCACTTTTGATAAAGCGTACCAATACATTTGTCAAAATTGCATTGCAAAGTTTTCCATTTCCGGGGGAAAGTTCGATATTTTTCACAAAAGCTTGCGAAACCACAGGCTTTATGGTTAAATGATAGCATCAAAAGAAAGCGAGGCCCACCCATGACCCAAACCCAGCTGGAATCCATTGCAGCCGTGCTTGCCGGGCGGCATTACCTGTACAGCCTGTTCCACCAGGTGTTCAGTCAGCAGCCCCAAAAGGAGCTGTTGGATCTGTTGTGCTCCCCCTTTACTGCCCAGGCGCTTGGGCTGTTTGCCGCCGACGATCAGGACGCCTTGGCCCAAGGCGCTGAATGGCTGCCGGGCCTGCCCCCGCGCCTTGCCGACCCGGACATAGCCGAAGCAGTGGAAAACGAATATATGCACCTGTTCATCGGGCCGGGCAAGCTGCCCGCCCCGCCCTGGGAGTCTGTGTACCGGGGCAAGCAGGAGTTTTTGTTTACCGACATCACCCTGGAAGTGCGGGACTTCTACCGCTCTCAGGGCTACCTGCCCCAGGGCTACCCCCATGTAGCGGACGACAGCCTGGGCCTGGAGCTGGACTTTATGGCCAAGCTGAGCCAGAAGGCGCTGGAGCTGTTCCAGGCAGGCAACCTGCAGGGTGCGCTGGCGCAGCTGCGTGTGCAGAACATCTTCCTCAGCAGCCACCTGCTGGCCTGGGTGCCCCAGTTCGTGCACCGGATGCAGCAGGTAAAGGTGCAGCTGCTGTACCCCCGGCTGGTGGAGATCAACGCCGCATTTTTGCAGCAGGATCAGGCCCTGCTGGCTGAGCTGATCCAGACCCTGGCAGAGAACTGAGCAAACAAAAATGGATCTATCCGTTCTGGGCGTGCCCCGGATAGATCCATTTTTTATTTATCCTCTGCCTGCTCTTCTGGCGGGCGTTTTTCCCGGGCACGCACATACCGAAAGACCCCGGCTTCGCTGACCAGCATGGACCGGCACAGCAGTGCTGCGCCCTCCTCCACCGTGTAATCCTGCTGGTCCAGCCACCAGTCCCAGGTGGAGAAGAAGAAGGTAACGATCTTTGCATGCCACAGCCGCACCGGCAGCCGCCCCCGGCTGTCCGGCGTGAGGAACAGGCAGCTGTGCCCCTGCTGGATCACCTCGTCCAGCACCCGCATCCCAATGGCGGTAGTGCTGTCGGTATACAGGGTCTCCAGATATTCTCGGTACTGATCCACGGTGGACAGGTACCGGCGCAGATCCGCTTCCATCTGTTCCCGGTCTGGCTGGGCATCCGGCATGGGTTTTTGATACACCAGGCAGCCGCACAGCGCCTCGTCCGCTTCCCGGAACATCTCCTCCAGCAGCTGCTCCTTGCCGCTGTAGTGGGCGTAAAAGGTCTTGCGGTTGATGGTGGCCTGCTGGGCCAGCAGCTTGACCGTGATCTCCTCAAAGGACATCTGACGCAGCAGCTCCAGCATTGCCCTGCGCAGCAGGTTCTGGGTGCGGTCGATGCGCAGATCCCCTTTGGTTTCTCGTTGTGCCATCTTTGGCCATCCTTTCCCCTGATCGGGAGGTTTTTTCTATGTCTTTTTTTCTTGATCCCGCCGCAAAGGCACTGCTGGCCCAGGACCACCCCACGGTGGACCCCGCCCGCTGCCACAACAAGCGCCAGATGCGCAGCCGCTGCACCGCCTGCCAGGATATCTGTCCCCAGGCGCTGTACCAGAAACCGGGCTTTGTGCCCCGCTTCAACGCCTGTGTTAACTGCGGCCTGTGTGTAAGCGCCTGCACCACCCGCTGCATTTCCCCTGCCCCGGATACCCTGGAGGCGCAGGCTGCACTGCTGAAAAAGCCCGAAGGCCCGGTATGGCTGGGCTGCGATGCCGCCGCCCGGCAGAACGATCTGTCGGTACACTGTCTGGCCGCACTGCCCTGGGAGTATCTGGCCGCCTTATCCCTGCGGGGGCCGGTGATCCTGGATATTGCTCCCTGTGCCCAATGCGAACAGGATGCTGCGGCGGCGCTGCTGCGGCAGAACCTGGAAAAGCTCCTGATCTTCTGGGGTGCGGAGGAGTTTGGCCGCCGCATCCAGCTGGATGACAGCGGCGCTCCTGTGCCGGAGCATGGCGCCACGACCCGCCGGGGGCTGCTGCGCAGCGCCCTGGCCCAGGGTCAGAAGGGGCTGGGCAAGCTGGCCGGACAGCTGCCGGGCAGCAAGCAGCAGCCCAGCGAGGGACTGGTCTACCGGGGATTGCTGCACCAGCAGATGCTGGCTCACCCAGGCGCTCATGGCTGGATCCTGCCCCGCTTTACCGAAAAATGCTGGGGCTGCGGCATCTGTGAGGCCATCTGCCCCCAAAAGGCACTGCAATTCACCCCCCAGCCGGATGGCAAGGTGGCGGTGCAGCTGTTCCCCTCCCGGTGTACTGGCTGCGAGCTGTGCGCCCAGCTCTGCCCGGACAAGGCGATCTCCGGCACAGCCATTGCGCAGCTGCCGGACCTGAACACCGTTTGTCTGGCCGTAACCGAGCAGGCACAGTGCCGCCATTGCGGCCACCCCATCCGCCCGGGCAGCAACCCGGATCTCTGTCCTGCCTGCCGCAAAAAGCAGGCCCGGGTCCCCGGCCGCCGGCTCTGACCGTATCTTCCCAAAAGCTCCCGTCCTGCGGCGGGGGCTTTTTTATTTTTGTCCTGCCAGCAGGGCAGCGTAGGCTGCAGGGTCATTGCAGTTTTGCAGCAAAGGCTGGCACGCCGGTTCCAGCTGCAAAAAGCGGGCGTCACAGCTTTGGATCAGCCGCCGCACCGGGGCCGGGCCGGGGCGGATCAGCTGCTCGATCTGCTCTGCCAGCTCTGCCCGGTATACCCCGATCAGCGGTTCCCACTTGCCATTGCAGCAAGCCAGCACCGCATCCCCGCCCTGGCTGCGCTGGGCCTGCACCAGCCGGGACAGGATCTCTGCGCTCACCAAGGGCACGTCCACGCTGAGCACCAGGCACAACGGATGTGCCGCCGCCCGGAAGCAGGCGTGCAGCCCGCCCAAAGGCCCCCGCTCCGGGTAGACATCCGGCACCACCCGCCAGGGACAGTCCCCGCCCCGGTATCCCGAGACCAGGATCTCCCCCACGCCCAGAGCCTGGGCCTTTTCGGCCTGGTGCTGCAAAAAGGTCTTGCCCTGCCAGCACAGCTGGGCCTTATCCCGCCCCATCCGGGAGGAATGTCCCCCCGCCAGCAGGATAAAACTTACATCACGCATCCGCCCTGCCCTCCAGATGATCCCGGATCAGCCGGGCCGCAGCCTCCCCATCCTCCAACGAGAGGCGGGGCAGGCCATGGGTGTCCAGCTCCGGCAGGTCGGTGGCAATGGCCAGCACCTGCCCGGTGCAGACCGGTGCAGCGCTGTTGCCCCGGCGCACCAGCTCGATCTTCGGGCCGGGCCAGTGCTTGAACCCTTCCAGCAGGATCACATCCGCTTGCGGGAACAGACCTGTCAGCACATCCAGATCCGGGGCAGACCAGCGGCGCACCGCACAGAACTTGGTATCCGAAAACACCACCGTTCCCACAGCGCCCGCCGCAAAACAGCGGCTGCTGTCGGTGCCGGGCACATCCGCTTCAAACTCGTGACCGTCGTGCTTGATCACCGCCACCTGCAGCCCCAGCGCCGTCAGCGCAGGGATCACCTTTTCACAATATGTGGTCTTGCCGGAGTTCTTCACCCCGGAGATCGCAAACAATCCCGGCGTTTTCATCACAGCATCACCACATCTACGCTCTGCCCCGGCTCCAGGGGCGGGCTGCCTGCGGGCAGGTCCAGCATACAGTTGCATCCCTGCATACTGGAAAGCACCCCCGAAGCATGAAGCCCCTGGGGCAGGGTGACCTGTCCATCCTGACAGACGCCCCGGACGAAGCGCCGGTTGGGGCTGGCCTTTGCAAAGGCGCTTTGCAGCACCGCCCGGCGGCGCACCGGCGCAAGAGCCGGGCAGCCGGTCAGGGCTGCCAGCATGGGCCGCACCAGCAGCTCGATATGAGCCGCCGCTCCAAAGGGATTGCCGGACAGGCTCAGCACCGGCACGCCGTTCCACTTCCAGAACAGCGCCGGGCTCCCGGCTTCATGCGGACCTTCCAGAATACCGGATCCACCCCCAGCTGCGCCGTCACTGCATGGAGGATATCTTTTTTGCCCACCGAAACGCCCCCGGTGGTCAGTACAAAGTCTGCATCGGCAGCCGCCTCCTGCACCGCTTGGGCCACGGCTGCGGCATCATCCGGCAGCTGGCGGGCAACGGTCAGCTCTGCGCCCAGCTCCGTGAGGCGGGCAGCAGTCAGCCAGAGGTTTTGGTTGTAGATACGCCCCTGTTCCAAAGGCTGTCCCGGGGCGGTGACCTCGTCGCCGGTGGTCAGCAGCGCCACCCGGGGCCGGGGACGCACCGGCACCTCTGCCAGGCCCATCCCCGCCAGGATGCCTACCTCCACCGCGCCAATGCGGGTGCCGGCAGGCAGCAGCAGCGCCCCGGCAGGGTAGTCCTCGCCCGCAAAACAGTAGTTGCCGTGATGGGGCACCGGGGCATAGACCTCCACCACATCCTCGGCGTAATTGGTTTTTTCCTGCCACTGAACACAGTCGCATCCGTCGGGGATCGCACCGCCGGTCATGATGCGCACACATTCGCCAGGGGCCACGGTACCGGCGTACCAGCCGCCGGCGTCCACCTCTGCCACCACCCGCAGGCGGGCAGGGCTCTCCGGGCTGGCCTGGGCCAGGTCTGCGCTGCGGCAGGCATAGCCGTCCACCGGCGAACGGTCAAAGGGCGGGTTGGGCTGCTGGCTGATCATATCCCGGGCCAGCACCCGGCCCATGGACTGCAAAAGCCCTGCCTGCTCCTCCCCCTCCAAGGGATGCAGAGCGGCGCATACCAGCTCTGCCGCCTGTTCCAGTTCGATCTGCTTGCGCATGGTCAGACTCCTTTTCCAAACCCGCAGTTGGGATAGGTGCATACCGGGCAGCCCAGGCACAGTCCGCCTGCCCCCATCCGGGTGATATCCCGCCGGGTCAGCTCCACGCCGGCCGCCACCCGGGGCAGCACCAGGTCAAAGATCGTGGCGGCGGCATACATCACGCAGCCGGGCAGGCCCAGCACCGGGGTCCCATCCTCAAAATACGCCAGCAGGAACATAGCCCCCGGCAGCACCGGTGCGCCGTAGCTCACCACCCGTGCCCCGGTCTGCTTGATGGCGCCGGGGGTCTGGTCGTCCGGGTCCACGCTCATGCCGCCGGTGGTCACGATCATCTCACAGCCCAGCTCCTTCAGCTCCAGCACTGCATCCCGGATGGCCTGCATATCGTCAGGCACCATGCGGTGGTGCTCCACCTGGATGCCGTAGGCCGCCAGCTTTGCCTTGACCACCGGGGTAAAGGTATCCTGGATGCGGCCATAGAACACCTCGTTGCCGGTCGTCACCAGACCAGCCCGCTGCAGCTTATAGGGCAAAAGCTCCAGCAGCGGGGTATCTCCGGCGGCCTGCACCGCCTGCTCCAGCTGCTGCTTTTTGATGACCAGCGGGATGATCCGCGTCCCGGCCAGCTTGTCCCCGGCTTTGACCGGGGTATTGGTATGCCGGGTGGCCACCATGATCTGCTCCACATCGTTTACGGCGTTCAGACGCTCCACATCCACCCGGAACAGTCCGTCCCGGTCGGCGATCAGCTCGATCTTGCCTTCCTTTACCGGGGTGGGGTGCATCCCTTCGTTCTGGCACAGCCCCCGCAGGATCTCGGCGGCTTCGTTTTCATGGTAGGTGGTATCGTCCTGTTCCCAAACATACAGATGATCCTTTCCCAGGGACAGCAGCACCGGGATATCCTCCTCGGTGACAACGTGTCCCTTCCGGAAGCGGGCATCCTTGGTAACGCCCCGGATGATCTGGGTCATATCATGGCAGAGCACATGGCCCACGGCCTGCCGTGTCTCGATCAATTTCATTGATGCAAATCCTCCTCAGTTCCGATCAGCGGCATGATAGCAGCTGCCGGTATCTCCAGCATATCCGGCAAAGGCGGGCATGGCTCGATCAAGGTGCCCTTGGACACCTTCCACCACAGATGCCCGCCCCCCGCCGGGCTGGTACAGTCCAGGTTCCAATCAAAGGGGTCCTCGCTCACCTGGCCCGGGCGCACCGGCACCAGGTTCTCCGCCCCTGGCAATGGGCGCCGCAGATCGTGCGCCCGCACGCCCACAAAACGGCAGTGCTCCGGCACCGCCTTTTCCACCCGCAGCGTCCTGCCCCAGCCTGCCAGCTCCACGGTATGTTCCGCACGCCGGACGCAGGGCAGGATGTTCTTGCACCCGGTAAGCCGGGCAGCGGCCAGGGTCTGGGGGTCGGCAAAGACCTGCCGGGTGGGGCCGCTGCGCAGCACCCGGCCCTTTTCCAACACCGCCAGTGCGGGGCACAACCGGTACGCTTCGTCCCGGTTATGGGTCACCAGCAGGGCAGGACGGTCAAACTCGGCCAGCAGAGCCGCCAGCTGCGCCTCCACTTCTTCCCGCAGGAAGCTGTCCAGGGCGCTGAACGGCTCGTCCAGCAGCAGCGCTTCCGGCTGTCCCACCAGGATGCGGGCCAGTGCCGCCCGCTGCTGCTGCCCGCCGGACAGCTGCCCGGGCAGGCGTTTTTCCAGGCCGGACAGCCCCAGTTTCCGGATCATAGCGGCGCAGCGGGCAGCACGCTCGGCCTTGGCAAGGGTCTTGTCCTGCCGCAGCCCGCAGGCCACGTTCTGCTCCAGGGTCATATGGGGGAACAGGGCATAGCTCTGGAACAGCAGCCCTACCCGGCGCTGCTGGGGCGGCAGGTCGATGCCCGCCTCGCTGTCAAACAGCACCCGGTCCCCCAGACAGATGCGGCCCTTATCCGGCCGCTCCACCCCGGCAATGCAGCGCAGGGTCATGCTTTTGCCGCAGCCGGAGGCTCCCAGCAAAGCGGTGGCCTCGGCATCGGCGGCAAACTGCACCTGCAAATGAAACCCCGGCAGGCGTTTTTCAATATCCACCCAGAGCTTCATCTGCGCTGCCTCCCCTGTTTTTGTTTTTTCTCCAATAGGTTCACCGCCAGCAGCACCACCGCCGAGATCGCCACATCCACCAGCACCCATTGCAGGGCAGCCGCTTCGTTATCGGTACGCCAAAGCTGATAGACGGTGGTTGCAATGGTGGCCGTCCGGCCGGGCGTGTAGCCCGCCAGCATACTGGTAGCGCCGTACTCGCCCAGCGCCCGGGCAAAGGCCAGCACTGCACCGGCCAGGATCCCCTGGCGGCACACCGGCATCCGCACACGCCAGAACACATATCCTTCCGACAGGCCCAGGGTGCGGGCGGCATCTGCCAGATCCTCGTCAAAGCTCTCAAATGCGCCCCGGGCGGTGCGGTACATCAGCGGAAACGCCACCACGATCGAGGCAAAAATGGCACTGTACCAGTTCATCACCAGCCGGATGCCAAACTGCCCAAAAAACTGCCCCAGGGGACGGCGTGTCCCCAACAGCAGCAGCAAAAAGTAGCCCACCACCGTGGGGGGCAGCACCATGGGCAGCGTGAGGATCACATCCAGCACGCCTTTTATAGCCCGGGGCAGCCGCGCCACATAATAGGCTGCAAAAATGCCTGTAAAAAACACCACTCCGCAGCTGATCAGAGCAATGCGCAGGCTGTTAAAAAGCGGGTACCAATCCATCTCAGCTCACCGGCACGAACCCGACGCTGCGGAACACCTCCATAGCAGGTTCCGTAGCCAGGTAGTCCAAAAACTGCTGTGCCTGCTCCGGGCAGGCGGCTGTCCGCATCACGGCTGCCGGGTACACCACCTGACCGCACATCTCTGCAGCAGCCTCGTCCACCACCGTGAGCTTAGCGCTGAATGCATCGGTGCAGTAGACCACGCCCGCATCCACGCTGGCCTCCTTGACCTGAGTGGTCACCTCCTTGACGTTGGAACCGTAGGTGATGACCCCCGCTTTGGCCAGAGCCTGCTCGTCCAGGCCGTAGTAGGACAGGATCTTCTGGGTATACTGCCCCACCGGAACATCCCCGTTTCCCATGCAGAACAGGATATCCCCTGCGGTCAGATGCTCTGCCAGCTGCTCAAAGCTCTGGATCTGCTTGGGGTTCTCTGCCGGGACGGTCAGGGTGACCTTGTTTTCCAGCAGATCCACCCGGCTTCCGGGCTGTACGAAGTCCAGCTGATCCGGGTTTTTCTCAGCCTCGGCTGCAGCATCCAGCTGGTTCATCTGTTTCTGACCGGCGCTGATGAACAGGTCACAGACCGCCCCCTCCTGGATCTGGGTCTTGAGGGTGCCGGAAGAGTCAAAATTGAACCGGAACTGCACCTCCGGGTGATCCAGGGTATACTGCTCTCCAATGGCGGAGAGGGTCTCGGTCAGCGAAGCCGCAGCAAACACGGTCAGCTCCACCGTCTGGGGCGCTGCGCTGGATGCCGTGCTCTGCGCCGGGCTGGCAGCGGGACTGGAAGCAGCGCCGCACCCGGCCAGCACAGCACCGGCACCGGCAGCGGCACATCCGCCCAAAAAGCTGCGGCGGGAAAAAACATGATCCTTCATACCCAAATATCTCCTGCTCTCAAAAACCGTTGTATCGTTTTTTGTTTATCAGCGGCGGGCGCACTCGCCTGCCAGACCTGCCGCAATGCGCACCCCATGCTCCAGGGTGGGCAGGATGTAGGACAAGCTCTCCTGCACAGCCTTGGGGCTGCCCGGCAGGTTGACGATCAGGGTCTTGCCCCGCAGCACGCTGACCCCGCGGGACAGCATGGCCCGGGGGGTGATGCTCAGGCTGTGGAAACGCATGGCCTCTGCGATGCCGGGGGCATTGCGGTCGGCCACAGCACAGGTGGCCTCCGGGGTGATATCCCGGGGGGAGAAGCCGGTGCCGCCGGTGGTCAGGATCAGATTCAGCTGCCGCCCATCTGCCAGGCGCATCAGCTGGGTCTTCAGCGCTTTTTCTTCGTCCGGCAGGACCAGGCTCTCCTCTACCTGATAGCCCGCCTCGGTCAGCATCCGGGCGATCAGCGGGCCGCTCTCGTCCTGGCGCTGGCCCCGGCTGGCCTTATCCGACAAGGTGATGATCCCGGCACGCAGGGGCGGGTTCTCCAGCGGTGGAAGCAGGGTCATCTCGTCTCCCACCTGCACCTCGCCCCCCTGCAGCACCCGGGCAAACACGCCCTCCCGGGGCATGATGCAGTCTCCGGTCTGCTGGCGGATGGCACAGCCGTTGTGGCACTCTTTGCCGATCTGGGTCATCTCCAGCACCACGTCTCCCACCGCAAAACGGGAGCCCACCGGCAGATTGCGGAAATCAAACCCGCTCACCACCAGATTCTCGCCAAAAGCGCCGTACTCCACCCAGAGTTTCTCGCGGAATGTATCGATCTTCTCCTTGCTCAGCAGGCTGACCTGCCGGTGCCAGGGGCCGGCATGGGCGTCCCCCACAAGGCCATGGCCCACCTGCAAAACCGCCTTGCCCACGTTTGTTTTCAGCGTACCCTTTTCCGGACTGGTGCAAACTGCATAGATCTTTCCCATGAAATTTATCCTCCTATCTGAGACATCGCCCGATGCTCCGCATCCGGGCAGTTGACTTCGGTAAAATGATGGCAGGCTGGCTTTGCCAGGATCGCCTCCCGGATGGCTGCGCACAGCTGTGCATCGGTGCAGCCCGTCCGCAGCATCTCCCGCAGGTCGCAGCCGCTCTCGTACTGCAGGCAGGTCTTGAGATAGCCGTCTGCTGTCAGCCGCACACGGTTGCAGCTGTCGCAGAATTTATGGCTGATCGCACTGATAAAGCCCACCCGGCCCTGAAAGCCCGACACCGCATAGTAATGCCCCGGCCCGTTGCCGTAGTTTCCCTCCACGGGGGTCAAGGGGCCGAACCGCTGTCCCAGCAGCTCCACCAGCTCTGCCTCTGAGCGGGAGCGGTATTTGCGGCCAAACCCAATGGGCATCATCTCAATAAAGCGCACATGGATCGGATACTCCCGCGCCAAGGCCGCCAGCTCCAGCAGGGTCTCGTCCTGCTCCGCAATGGGCACCACGTTCAATTTCAGCAGCACCTGGGGGAACGCCTGCGCCGCCCGGATGCCCTCCAGCACCTGGGGCAGCATATCCCGCCGTGTGATGTGGGCAAACTCCGCCGCATCCAGGGTGTCCAGGCTGATATTGATGGCGTCCACCCCGGCCTGCGCCAGCTGCAGCATCTGCCGGGCCAGCTCCACCCCATTGGTGGTCAGGGTGACATTCTGGATACCGGGCAGCGCCTTGAGCTGACGGATCAGCTCCGGGCAGTCCCGGCGTACCAGCGGCTCGCCGCCGGTGACCTTGATCTTGGCAAGGCCCAGCTCCCGGGCCATGACCCCGGCGATCCGCAAGATCTCATCGTATTGCAGGATCTGGTCATGGGGCAGATTTTCCACCCCGCACTCCGGCATGCAATACTGACAGCGCAGGTTGCATCGGTCGGTGATGGAGATGCGCAAATAGTCGATCCATCGACCCTCTCTGTCGATCACAAGCTCCCGCCTTTCTCTGCGCGGGGGTTGATGAAATGCCCGCTTTTTCCGCCCATTTTTTCCACCAGATGGATGTCGGTCATGGTCATAGTCTTATCAATGGCCTTGCACATATCGTAGATGGTCAGCAGCGCCACCGACACACCGGTCAGCGCCTCCATCTCTACGCCGGTCTGCCCCTCGCATTTCACCGTGCATACAGCGGTGATCGAATTTTCGGCCTCATCCACCGTAAAATCCACGCTGCATTTGCGGATCATCAGCGGGTGGCACATGGGGATCAGGTCCGAAGTGCGCTTGACCGCCATGATCCCGGCGACCCGGGCCACACCCAACACATCTCCTTTTTGCACCGTTCCATCCTGCACTGCACGGCGCACCGCCTCGTTGACCAGGATGCTGCCCTGGGCCACTGCCGTCCGGCTGGTGACCGCCTTGCCGGACACATCCACCATTACAGCGTTGCCGCTGGCATCAAAGTGGGTCAGTTGTTGTTCCATTCTCTCATTTCCTTCTCTTCTTGTCTGTTTTTATAGATCCTCGGGACACAGGGTGCGCAGGGTGGTGCGGTCCAGCCGCAGCTCCCGTGCTGTGGGCACCCCGTCCCGCAGTTCCATGATCTGATAGGAGACCCCCAGCTCCGGGTCTCCCTGCAAGTGGTGCAGATCCCGCGGATGGAACTGCACCGCCTGGTGTTCCGGGTCCACCTGCACCGGGCAGCCTGCCTGCCGCAGCAGCGGCAGTGCCCGCCGGGCCTCGGCCCCAAACACCTTCAGCGCCTTGAGGTAAAAATCCTTCTCCGAGTGCATCAGGGTGGGGTCTGTGCAGGGGATCTGATGGTTCTGCTGCCAGACCTGGCCGGTATTTTTATTTTCCAGGCTGCAATAGTGCACCCCCAGCCGCAGATCCTGCTCTGCTGCAAACTCCAGCAGCCGCAGGCACTCCAGCTCGCTGCCTGCCACCGGCAGCCCCCCTGCATACCAGAAGTTGTACAGGGTCTGGTAGGGCGGCCAGCGCAGCTGCAGGCCCCGGCGTGCAAACTCCGGCGCATTGTTGTAGGGGAAGCACAGCTCCAGCAGATTGATGCCCTTGGCCCCGGCCTTGTCCAGCCGCAGCAAAAGCTGCCGCATCTGGTCCTGACCGCCGGGGAATACCGGCATCTCCACCAGCACATCCGGGATCAGCTCCACCGCCATCTCCAGATTTTGCAGCACCGCCTCCTGCTGGGCGGGCGCATCCTCCTGCTTGATGGAAAAACGGATCTCATCCAGCCCGGCCTGGCGCAGCTGCTGGGCCAGCGGACGGGTGAGCAGATCTCCGGAGGTGTACAGCCGCAGATGCACATCCGGGAACAGCTGCCGCGCCCGGGCAAAAAACTCCACCGCCTGCTGGGGGTACAGCAGCGGCTCTCCGCCGGTAAGGGCCAGGTGGGTCAGCCGCTGGCCGCTGGCTGCAAGCCGGTCCAGCTGCCCCCGCCAATCCTGCATCTGGGTGCAGAACTGCTGGTAATTCTCCTGGTTGGGATTAAAGCAGAAAAAGCAATCCCGGTGGCACCGGAGGGAAAGCAGCATCGTCTCGGTCCCCTGTCCCTTGCGGCAGGCTTCGCAGGCGGAAGAGTGCCACCGCCACACCAGGCTTGCTCCGCCGCTGCGCACCTGCACCCCTTTTTGGGGCAGGCTGCGGCGCAGCGCTTGTGCTTCGGTCCGGTTGGGGTCCTGCCGGGCAAAGGGCAGACCGAACTGCTCCACGTCCCGGGCAAACTGCTGGTACACATCCAGGTAGATGCGGGCATAGTCCCGCATCTCCGGCGTGCGCACATGAGCCAGGGTCTCGCTGGTGATGGGTTCCAACATGGGGACGATCCTCCTATGGTTTGCGTTTCTTCTTTGTGCAAATTGTTCTAATTTTACCGGTTTATTTGCAATATACGTTGTCCATTTAGTTTATAGTATATGGAACTTTTCCGAGAAAGCAATCTTTTTTTGGCTTTTTGGGGTGCAAAATGTCTACACAATGCGGTAGTTTGTACCGTTTTCTCGAAAAAGCGTGGTATATCCCAGATTATCCACTGTTCTGGCTTGTATGGCACAGGCTGGAATGGCTGGAACGGCTCCCTCTGCCGGTGCGGACGCAAAGGTCTTGCATTTCCCCTGCGCAGCGTGTATACTGGATGGCGTCACAACTAAAAACACAGGGGAGCTTGTATAGGCAGGCTGAGAGGAAGTACTCCAACTTCGACCCTTTACCTGATGCGGATAATGCCGCCGTAGGAAGTCAGTATCCAGATTTTTTACAGGAGGGTCCGCAGGGGACCCTCCTGTTTTTTTGTGGCCCGGCTGAGGGGGAGCGCCCTGGGCCGCGAGTATGCAGCGATGGGAAGCCGTGTTCCGGCGTGAGAGGGAGCCAGCAAGCTCCGACCGAACTTCCGCAGCCTTTGGCCCCCGGGCCAAGGGCCTGCCTTTGTGCCGGGAGCGCTGCGCGGCAGCGTCTCGCGGCCGTTCCAAAAGGAGGAACCTCTTATGAAAAACGATCGCACCCAGAAGCTGGCTCTGGCCGGGGTATTCTGTGCCCTGGCCGTGGTGGGGAGCCTGTTCTCCTTCCCGGTATTTGGCAGCAAATGCGCCCCGGTGCAGCACATGGTCAATGTGCTGTGCGGCGTGCTGCTGGGGCCTGGGTACAGCGTAGGGGTAGCCTTTACGGCTGCGCTGCTGCGCAACCTGCTGGGTCTGGGCAGCCTGCTGGCTTTCCCCGGCGGGATGTGCGGTGCGCTGCTGTGCGGGCTGGCCTACCGCCGCACCCACAGCCTGCCGGCCGCCCTGCTGGGCGAAGTGTTCGGCACTTCGGTGCTGGGCGGGCTGTGCGCTTACCCTGTGGCCATCTTCCTGATGGGGCAAAGCGCTGCCAGCGTTGCGTTTTACGCCTATATCTTCCCCTTCCTGGTCTCCACGGCGGGGGGCGCCATCATCTCGGCGGTGGTCCTGTATGGTTTGAAGCGGTCGCATGTTCTGCAGCAGATGATGGACCGCCGCTGACAAAAAGGGAACTGACACCATGCTGACAAGCTTCTTGACGCAGGTGCGGCAGCGCCAGCCGCTGGTCCACTGCATCACCAACTACATCACCGCAAACGATTGCGCCAACCTGCTGCTGGCCTGCGGGGCCTCCCCCATCATGGCAGACGACCCGGAGGAAGCGGCGGAGGTCACCGCCCATGCGGATGCGCTGGTGCTGAACCTGGGCACACTGCACAGCCAGACCCTGCCCGCCATGCTGGCGTCCGGGCGGCAGGCCAACGCCCTGGGGCTGCCGGTGCTGCTGGACCCTGTGGGGGTGGGCGCCTCGGCTTTTCGGGCCCGTGCCGCCGCACAGCTGCTGGAACAGGTGCGGTTCACCGCCATCCGGGGCAACAGCTCCGAGATCAAGGTCCTGGCCCGGGGCAGCGGCCTTGCCCACGGAGTGGATGCCGCCCCGCAGGACCAGCTCACCGCCTGCACTCTGCCCCAGACCGAGGCCCTGGCCCAAAGCCTGGCCCGGCGCACCGGGGCGGTCGTGGCGCTGACCGGAGCCGCCGACCTTGTGACCGACGGACAAAACAGCTGGGTCGTGCTCAACGGCCACCCCATGATGACCCGGGTCACCGGCACAGGCTGTCAGCTCTCGGCCCTGACCGGGGCCTTTCTGGCAGCGTCCCCCCAACAGGCGTCTTGGGCCACAGTGGCGGCACTGTGCACCATGGGGCTGGCGGGGGAACTGGCGGCACAGCGCCTTCTGCCCGGCCAGGGCAACGCCAGCTACCGCACCGCCATCATCGATACGATCTATCACCTAACACCCGAAGAATTGGAAGCAGGTGCAAAGTATGAAATGCAATAAGAACCATATGCTGCTCTACGCCGTGACCAGCCGGGCCTGGACGGAGGAGCATACGCTGCTGTGGCAGGTGGAACAGGCCCTGAAAGGCGGGGTCACCTGTGTCCAGCTGCGGGAAAAGCACGCCGACCCCCGCCTGCTGTTGGAGGAAGCCCGGCAGATGGCCCAGCTCTGCCGACAGTACGGGGTACCCTTTATCATCAACGATGATGTCGAGCTTGCCCTGGCCTGCGGTGCAGACGGAGTCCATGTGGGGCAGCAGGACCTCAGCGCCCGGCAGGTGCGGCGCATCGCCGGGGACAAGCTGCTGGTGGGCGTTTCGGCCCACTCGGTGCAGGAGGCTTTGCAGGCCGCTGCAGACGGTGCGGACTACCTGGGCGTAGGGGCCATGTTTGCCACCTCCACCAAAGCGGATGCCCGCCCCCTGCCCCACCAGACCCTGCGGGAGATCTGCCAGGCTGTGGATCTGCCGGTGGTCGCCATTGGCGGCATCCAGGCCGACAATCTGCTGCAGCTGACCGGCTGCGGCGCAGACGGCGTAGCACTGGTCAGCGCCATCTTCAGCGCCCAAGACATCCAGGCCCAGTGCCGGCATCTCCGCGCCCTGTCCCAACAGATGATCCAGGGCTAAATTCTGCACCCAGTGCTTTGGCCCCCTTATCCTGTGCAGCGGCGCCGCCGCCCTGCCGACCCTGCCGCTCTGGCGGCTAAACCGAAAGGAGTTTTTCCATGAAAACAGCACTCTCTATCGCCGGCAGCGATTGCAGCGGCGGCGCAGGCATCCAGGCAGACCTGAAAACCATGACCATGAACGGTGTCTATGCCATGACCGCCATCACCGCACTGACCGCCCAGAACACCACCGGTGTAAGCGGCATCCTGGAAGTAAGCCCGGAGTTTTTATGCCAGCAGCTGGACATGATCTTTACCGACATCCGCCCGGACGCTGTTAAGATCGGCATGGTATCCAGCGCTCCGCTGATCCGGGCCATTGCCCAGCGTCTGCGCCAGTACCAGGCACAGAAGATCGTGGTGGACCCGGTGATGGTGGCCACCTCCGGTGCACGGCTCATCGAGCCGGAAGCCATTGAGACCCTGAAGCAGGAGCTGCTGCCCCTGGCCGCCGTGCTGACCCCCAACATCCCGGAGGCAGAGATCCTCTCCGGCATGACCATCCAGACCCCGGCGGATATGGAAGCTGCCGCCGCCCTGATCGGCCGCCGCTACGGCTGCGCCGTATTGGTCAAGGGCGGGCACCGGGTCAACGACGCCAACGATCTGCTGTACGCCGACGGCCAGTCCCAGTGGTTCCAGGGAAAGCGCATCCAAAACCCCAACACCCACGGCACCGGCTGCACCCTCTCCTCTGCCATTGCCGCCAACCTGGCCAAGGGCTTTGATCTGGAGAATTCGGTGCGCCGCGCCAAAGCCTATATCAGCGGCGCACTGGCCGCCATGCTGGATCTGGGCCAGGGTGCGGGCCCTATGGCACATAACTTTGACCTGAACGGAGAATTTGCACAGGAGGCACAAGCATGACTACGACACAGCGACTGATGCAGGCCGTGGCCCCCATCTGGGACGCCTACAACACCCACCCCTTTGTGCTGGGTATCCAGAACGGGACCCTGCCCCAGGAGAAGTTCCGCTTTTATATCCTGCAGGACTACCTCTATCTGCAGGATTATTCCAAAGCGTTTGCCATCGGCGTGGCCAAGGCAAAAAGCCTGGAGATCGCCCGTCTGTTTGCCCAGTACATCCCGGTGATGGATGGCGAGCTGGATATCCACAGCGGCTATCTGGCCAAACTGAACGTGACCCAGCAGGAACTGGACCAGACCCCCCGGGCTCTGGACAGCCTCTCCTATACATCTTATATGCTGCGCATCGCCTATGAAGAGGGCGAAGCCGAGGCTCTGACCGCGATCCTGGCCTGCGCTTGCAGCTACCAGCAGATCGCCCAGCGCATGGTCGCTGCCCGGCCGGAGTCCGTGCAGGACCCCTTCTATGGCGAATGGGTGCAGGGCTATCTGTCCGAGGGGTATGCCGCCAGCAACCAGGTGCTGCTGGACACCCTGGACCGGCTGACCGCCCATTACACCGAGCCGCAGCTGGCCCACCTGACCGATATCTTCACCGCCTGCTCTCGGTACGAGCTGGCATTCTGGGAGATGTCCTGGCAGCAGAAGCTGTGATCCTCCTGCGCCCGCCCTGTACAGGGTGCGGGCGCTTTTTTGTGCCGCACGGCGCAGCGCCGGTTGTTTTGCCTGCTGCCGAGTGATAGAATAGGGAAAAAACGCAGGAGGTCTTTGCCGATGAAGCGCAGCGACTATATCAACTGGGACGAATATTTTATGGGCATCGCACTGCTGACTGCGATGCGCTCCAAGGACCCCAGCAGCCAGGTCGGGGCCTGCATCGTCAGCCCGGAAAACAAGATCCTCTCTCTTGGCTACAACGGCATGCCCATTGGCTGCGATGACGACGCCATGCCCTGGGACCGGGAGGGCGAACCGCTGAACACAAAATATATGTACGTCTGTCATGCAGAGCTGAACGCCATCCTCAACAGTGCCCACAACAACCTGAAAGGGGCCAGGGTCTACGTCACCCTGTTCCCCTGCAACGAATGTACCAAAGCCATTATCCAATCCGGCATCCGTGAGGTGGTGTATTACAGCGACAAATACCACGATTCCGACTCCAGCATCGCAGCACGCTTCATGTTCCAAAAAGCCGGCGTGCGCCTGACCCCTTACCGCCCCAGCGGACGGAAAACCGAGCTGGAGCTGTGACCCCCGCAAAACCGTAAAACCAAAAAACAGCCCCCTGTCCGGACCTGCAAAGGGTCTTTGACAGAGGGCTGTTTTGCTGCAAACAAACACGGCTGTTTCAGCGGGGCGCTGCGCCCCAAAAAAAGCCCCGCCGGCAGAGGGAATTGCCGACAGGGCTTTGCGGAGATGTCTGGGATATCATGCGCCGGCAGGGCGCATCAGCTGCGGCTAAAAAGATCAGTCGTCGCTGCTCTCGTCCAGGTTGCCCAGCTTCTTGGCCTGCTCCACCACAGCAGCCACCAGAGACTCCGGCAGGATCTCATAGCGGGCAAACTCGGTGCTGAACCAGCCCCGGCCCTGGGTGGTCTGCCGCAGGAAGGTGGTAAAGTTGGACAGCTCGGCCAGAGGTGCCTCGGCCAGGATGGTCTGCATACCGTCCTCATCCGGCTCCATGCCCAGCACACGGCCGCGGCGCTTGGTCATATCGCCCATGATGTCGCCGGTGTTGTCGTTGGGCACATGGACCTTGACGGTGTGGACAGGCTCCAGCAGAACGGGGCCAGCCTCCGGCATAGCCGCCTTATAGGCCAGCTTTGCAGCCATGATAAAGGCCATTTCCGAGCTGTCCACCGGGTGGTAGCTGCCGTCCAGCAGGGTGGCTTTCAGGCCCACCACCGGGTATCCGGCCAGCACGCCCTTTTCAGCGGCCAGACGCACGCCCTTTTCCACAGCGGGGAAGAAGTTCTTGGGCACGCTGCCGCCGAACACCTTTTCCTCAAAGACCACCTGCTCGCTGTCGCAGGGCTCAAAGTTGATGATGACGTCACCAAACTGACCATGACCGCCGGTCTGCTTTTTATGACGGCCCTGCTTCTGACAGGGCTTGCGGATGGACTCACGGTAGGCGATGCGGGGTGCCTCCAGGCCGATCTCCACGCCAAACTTGTTCTTCAGCTTGGCCTTGACCACGTCCAGATGCTGCTCGCCCAGGCCGCCGATCAGCTGCTGATGGGTCTCGGCGTTGTTCTGGTAGCTGAGGGTGGGGTCCTCCTCCATCAGGCGGGCCAGTGCGCTGGAGATCTTGCCCTCGTCGCCCTTCTTGGAAACGGTGACCGCCATCCACAGGCTGGGCAGCGGGAAGGCCGGTGCAGGCAGCTTGACCACACGGGCAGCGTCGCACAGGGTATCGCCGGTGCGGGCCGAGACCAGCTTTGCCACAGCGCCGATATCGCCTGCGCCGATGCTCTCGGTCTCTGCCTGCTTTTTGCCGCAGACGGTCAGGGGCTTTGCGATCTTTTCGGTGTCGCCGGTGCGGGCGTTGACCAGTGCGCAGCCTGCGCCCACCTTGCCGCTGATGACACGCAGATAGCTCAGCTTGCCCACAAAGGGATCCGCCACCGTCTTAAAGACGTAGGCTGCGGTAGGCTCTGTCTCATTGCAGTGCAGCTCCACCGGCTCGCCGGCGGCATCCTCTGCCAGGACGCTGGCATCATGCTCCGGGCTGGGCAGCAGCTTGCGCATATTGTACAGCAGCATATCCAGCGCCTGCTGGTTGACGGCGCTGCCGCAGAATACGGGGGTGATCAGGCCGTCCTTGACGCCCTTGCGCATGCCTTCCACGATCTCTTCCGTGGTAAACGGCTCGCCGCCGAAGAACTTCTCCATCAGCTCATCGTCGGTCTCTGCGATGGCCTCGCTCATGGCCTCGATCAGGCCCTGGAAACGGTGGCCGATATCCGGCAGGTCGATCTGCACCTGCTTGCCGCCCTCATACTTAAAGGCTTTCTGGCTGAAGAGGTTGATATACACCGGGGTGCCATCGTCCAGCTTAGCGGGCACGACACAGGGGCAGACGGTGGAGCCAAACTTGATCTTCATATCCTCCAGGATCTTGAAGTAGTTGGCATTCTCCAGATCGCACTTGGTCACGAACACCATGGCAGCCTTGCCGTTTTTCCGTGCCAGCTGGAACGCCTTCTCCGCACCTACGGTCACGCCGCTGCGTCCAGAAACGCAGACCAGCACGCTTTCTGCCGCACGGATGCCCTCGTACTCACCGGCCTCAAAGTCAAACAGGCCCGGCGCATCAATGAGGTTGTACTTGATGCCATCGTACTCCACCGGCACAACGGATGCCGACAGGCTGGCCTTGCGCTTGGCCTCCTCGGGGTCAAAGTCCGACACCGTGCTGCCGTCTTCGACCCGGCCCATACGCTCTGCAGCGCCCGAAAAATAGACCAATGCTTCCGTCAGCGTAGTTTTGCCGCTGCCGGCATGGCCTGCAATCAAGATATTACGGATATTGTTGCTTGCGTATTTCATATCGGTTTTTCCCTCATTTCCGCCCAGCAGAGCTTTCTCTCTGCTTTTGTGGCATATTTTACAAAGATAATACCACACCTCAGAGAATTTTCAAATGTTTTTCATGAAAAAAACGCCCTCGCACCCGCCAAACTTCCCGCCGGGCTTTTGTGCAATTTGTACCCCCGCTGTGCAAAAGTGCGCCCTCCCGCATTTTTGCTGCGGCCGCTGCGGCTGCCGGGGCAGGCACTTTTCTGCCGGATAAACGGCGGGGCCGGGCCGGGACCATCCAAAAAGCTCCTGCTCCTGTAAAGTTTTGCCTGTCTGGGCATCCGACCAAATTCGGAACAAATCCCTCTTTTATTTTCTGCGTGTCCATGTTATACTAACCGCACCGGCGGCGGGGAAAGCTGCCTCTGGTACAAAAAAATCTTCGATCCTAATGCAATCATCACGGCGGGCCGGACGTATACAAGATGAAAGGAGCCCGCTGGACCGGTGCGCAGCCACCCGGCAGCGCGCAGGGCCAGCCCCTTGTCCCAGATCATCCCAGCCCGTCCCAGGCAATGCCGCGGAGCATCCCCTGCCGGGGTGTCCGACCGGATCTGCTGCAATAGACGACCAAGGGAGTGTGACAGCTATGGGGCAACTCAAGCGAGATGAGGTTTTTACGCTGGCCGTACAGCGTTACAGCGATGCGGTGTACCGCGCAGCCATGCACAACTGCAGCTGCGCGGCCGATGCCGAGGACGTGACCCAAGATGTATTTGAAAAGCTGCTGAACTACACCGGGCACTTTGAAAGCGAGGAGCACCTGAAAGCCTGGCTGCTGCGGGTCGCCATCAACCGCTGCCGGGACATCACCCGTGCCGCCCGCCAAAAGGACACTGAGCTGGACGAGAACCTGCCTGCGCCGGAAGCGGCGGACGGCAGCGTGCTGGATGCGGTGCGGGCTCTGCCGGAAAATTACCGCAACGCTATTTACCTCCATTATTATGAAGGATATACAGCGGCGGAGATCGGCCGGATGCTGGGTGCGCCCACCAATACAGTGCTGAGCTGGATGCGCCGGGCACGGACACAGCTACATACGATGCTGAAGGAGGAGATCGAGGATGAAATGGTATGAATACAAGGCAGAGGTGGATGATCTCCACGCCTCCGAGGAACTGAAGGCCCGGCTGCTGGCGATGCAGACCGCACAGGCCCCCGCCCCGGCGGCACCTGCCCGCAAAAAGGCGGTGTATTTCCCGCTCAAACGGGTGCTGGGCATTGCGGCCTGCTTTGGGGTGGGCTTTCTCTGCTGCGGCGCGATCGGGTTTTCTACCCTGGGCATCGGGATGCGGGCCGGCTCGGCTAACAGCACCGCCGCTGTGATGTCCGCCCGGAATGCTGTCCCCCAGATGGCCAGCTACCAGATGGATATGGAAAACGCCCTGCCCGAAATTGCGGCGGACCGTGCGCTGGAACCGCAGGCCCGCACCGGCGGCCAGGAAGCTGCCCAGGCTGGGGCCAAGATCATCTACACCGCCCGCCTTACCCTGGAAAGCAAGGATTACGACGACGCCCGGGCACAGCTGGACCAGGCCCTGGCAACCGCCGGCGGCTATCTGGAATCCAGTGAGGAATATGCAGGCTCCGGGCCGGAGGAGCAGCGCTGCCTGTCCTTGACCCTGCGGGTGCCGCAGGAAAACTACGAGAGCTTTTTGCAGGCTGCGGCACAGACCGGCAACCTGGTGAACCAAAGTCAGCAGGCTGAGGACATCACCACACAGTACATGGATCTGGAAGCCCGCCTGGCCAACCTGCAGGCCCAGCGGGAGCGCCTGCTGCAGCTGCAAGCCCAGGCCGATACCCTGGCCGACCTGCTGGAGATTGAATCCAGCCTGAACGAGGTGCAGTACCAGCTGGAAAGCTGGCAGAGCCAGATGAACTGGTATGAGGATCAGATCCAGTGCTGCACCGTGTACCTGTCTTTGAACGAGGTGCAGACCTACTCCCCCACGGCTGAAAACTTTATCCAGCGCCTGGGCGCCGCCTTCTCGGAAGGCTGGCAGGGCTTTGTAGCCGGTGCGCAGCAGCTGGTGGTCTGGCTGGTCATGGCCTGGCCTGTGGTGCTGCTGGCCGCCGTGGTGCTGACTGTCGTGCTGTTCTTGCGCCGTCTGCGCAGAAAGCGCTGAGCACCCTGCCCGCCCCCGGGCACGAACCTGGACCCCGCATCTCCTGCGGCTGGCTGATCTGCCAGCCGCTTTTTTGCGTCCTTTCCCGCAGCAAATGGGCTCAGTTTTTATTTTCTGAAACTTTTTTCAAAAAAGGCTTGACACATCCCCGGTTGTATGGTATTATACTTGAGCAGTCAGCAAACAGCGCTGAACGCACAAAACCAAATATCGCGGGGTGGAGCAGTCTGGTAGCTCGTCGGGCTCATAACCCGAAGGTCGTTGGTTCAAAT
>OHSP01000053.1_pt1 | contig 96102 bp, 75 predicted proteins | sample 1578711 | NCBI WGS metagenome assembly OHSP01 (sample SAMEA3879584, study PRJEB24766) | human gut metagenome | biome: human-associated habitat; feature: feces | place: USA | collected 1985/1987
CCGGAGGTGAAGAATCGAATGTTCACCCTTCACCCATTATTCACCACCTATCACTCTGAAATAAAAGGAGAAAACAGAAAGGTGAACAGTGTGAACAGTTCTTTCGAAAAAAAATTTTTTATGTGGATAAAAGATGCACTGGTTTGGATCCGAGCTACGGATCCAAACTTACTGATTAAAAATGATTTAATTTTCCGATTTATTGATGGGCTGAAAATAGATTGGTCAGAAAAACAGTGGGGGCACAAAAGGGGGCATATTTCATTGTTGTGTTTTATTATTTGTTTTTTATCATTAACTTATTTTGATGTTTGAGTCCGGCCTTCGCACCACACCGTATGCAAATCGAGTCGCTCAAGGGCGGCTTTTTTTGTGTCTGGAATCCGTTAGTTACCTATCTTTCTCGCTATTTTAACTCTCTCAGGGCTAACCAATTCCAACCCATCGCAAACGAAAAATGTTGGTACAGGCGTTGGTATTTTCGGTTCGATATTAATTTGTATTAGATCAGTCCTGATCTGACAGCTATCTGCCAGATCAGGTTCGGATTAATACATTATATCTGCCCGCCTACACCTTTAAACTTCTCAATAAACGCGACGATCTTCTGGAAAACCGTCTGTTTTTTCGTCTTATATTGCGGATTTAACGGACTGAGTTTTGGCAATGTCTCGTTTAATTCCGTGCCATTTTCGGTGGCGTATTCGCGTTTTAAAGACGTGCGAATATAGCGTTTCGCCGCCTCTTCATTGAGATTTTCTTCTTTGATCAAGGCTTCTGCTTCACGTTGCTGTTCGCGTTGAGCAAAGGTAAAAAACGCGTCAATGATGCTGGCTTTATCCGGCAAATCATCCAGGTTCGTTTGCTGAATAAAATCGACCACCAATCCTTCTTTAGCACGGTTCCCAAGGCTTGAACGAATTAAGCGTTTGACCTCTTCGGTCATTTCGCCCTTACCTTTGTTTTGTCTGTTGTGTTCGAAAATCAGTCCAAGGATATAATCCAGGTTTATTTCCTGAGACTTCAGCAAATCGATTTCAAAAACTACGTCATCCCAGTCAGTGGTTGATTTTTCTTTTTTGTCAGCTTCTTTCTCACGGCGCTGCCAGTCACGAATATCGTTATAGGCAGAACGATAATCCTGAATCTTGCGTTCAGCAGGGAGACGAATCATTTGCAATTCAGCGAACTTTTCATCATCCACATAATGTTCTGCTTTGAATTTTTCTACCGCAACAGGATCGCTAAGATCGATTTGTTGCAGGGCTTTCAGCGTGGCAAATTCATCATAGTTTTGCAGGATGTTCTCGGCACGCAGGTATTCACCAAACAGTTTTACGAAGTCTTTCTTCTCTTTTTCACTTTCAATACTGGCAGGGTCAGGGAACCGTTGTTCCAGTTCTGAAACTACTGCCATAAAGCCGCGTTTAGCTTCACCAGTGGCAGCATCTGTAAAGCCTTCCATATACTCAGCATAACTCTTTTCTAATACCACATTTTTAGTATTTTTATCACCAAACAGCGTTATGGCATCAATGGTTGAGCGTTCCAGATCCCGAAAAGTGACGATGTTACCGAAGGTTTTAGTAGCGTCATAAATGCGGTTGGTGCGGGAGAATGCCTGCATCAGGCCGTGAAAACGCAAGTTTTTATCGACGAATAGCGTGTTCAATGTTGGAGCGTCGAAGCCGGTTAAAAACATCCCAACGACAATTAACAGATCGATATCCTGATTTTTAACCCGTTGGGCTAAATCACGATAGTAGTTCTGAAAACCGTTACTGTCGGTGCTGAAGTTAGTTTTAAAATAGCTGTTATACTCACGAATTGCAGCGTCAAGAAACTCTTTAGCACTGCTGTCCATTGCGCTGGTATCAAAAGTTTCATCGGAAATTTCACCAATGGCATTTTGTTCTTCATTGGCGGCAAAGGAGAAGATTGTCGCAACACGCAGCGGTTTATAGGTAGCCGATTTATTAGCTGCTTCCTCTTGTAACCGTTTAAACGTCGCGTAATAGGCTTTCGCGGCATCCACGCTACTCACTGCCAGCATGGCATTAAAGCCTTTGGAACCTGGGAAAGTACGGTGGGTCTTCTGGCGGAAGTTATTCAGAATATATTGCGTAATTTCCTGTATACGCATGGGATGAAGAAACGCCTGCTGATTTTCAGCCGCACTCAGTTTTTTCTCGTCAGTTTCTGTCTCTAAAGACTTAAACTGTGGCCGCACATCGTTGTAGTCCACCTTGAATTTGAGCACTTTTTCGTCACGAATCGCATCGGTAATAACATATGAATGCAATTCACGACCAAATACGCTGGCGGTCGTTTCTGAACCTAAAGCGTTTTCCGGGAAAATAGGGGTACCGGTAAAACCAAACTGATAATAGCGTTTGAATTTCTTCTTCAGGTTTTTCTGCGCTTCTCCAAACTGGCTGCGGTGGCATTCATCAAATATAAACACCACTTGCTGATTGTATACAGGCAGGTCGCTTTCTGCTTTCATCAGGTTATTAAGTTTCTGAATAGTGGTGACGATAATTTTGTTATCGTCCTTATCCAGATTTCGTTTAAGGCCTGCGGTATTTTCCGAGCCGTTAACACTATCTGGCGAAAAACGCTGATATTCCTTCATGGTCTGGTAATCGAGGTCTTTCCTGTCGACCACGAAGAAGACTTTATCAATAAAGTCCAGCTCTGTTGCCAGACGCGCGGCTTTAAAGCTGGTGAGGGTTTTACCAGAACCGGTAGTGTGCCAGATATACCCACCGCTTTCCGGTTTTGACCAGTTCTTCGCTGTAAAGGAGCTCTTAATTTTCCACAGAATGCGCTCGGTGGCGGCAATCTGGTACGGTCGCATCACCAGTAGCGTCTGACTGCTGTCAAAAACGCTGTAGTTCACCAGAACATTCAGCAGAGTATGTTTCTGGAAAAAGGTAGCGGTAAAATCTTTGAGGTCTTTAATCAGCGTGTTGTCTGATTTCGCCCAGTTCATGGTGAAGTCAAAACTATTTTTATCGCGCTTTGTGGTGTTGGCAAAGTAACGGGTATCGGTGCCGTTAGAAATGACAAACAGTTGCAGATACTTAAACAGGGAATTTTCGCTGTTAAAACTCTCTTTACTGTAACGATGTATCTGGTTGAAAGCCTCACGAATCGCCACGCCGCGCTTTTTCAGTTCGATTTGTACCAGTGGTAAGCCATTAACCAGGATCGTGACGTCATAACGGTTAGCATGAGAACCCGCCTGTTCAAACTGCTGGATAATCTGCACCTTATTACGCATGAGATTCTTTTTATCGATCAGATAGATGTTCTCAAGACGCCCGTCGTCAAAAATAAAGTCGCAAATATAGTCGATATGGATTTTACGGGTCTTATCCAGAATGCCATCGCTCGGGTTGTCCAGATACTGCTCCGTGAAACGCCGCCACTCGCTGTCATTAAACACCACACCATTGAGGCTCTGAAGCTGTTCCCGAACATTGGACAGCATAGCCGACTGAGATTTTACGGATATAAATTCATAGCCCTGATTCCGCAGGTCCTGAATCAGTTCACGTTCCAGGTCCGATTCGCTCTGGTAGCTGTCGCCTGTTGGCTCAGCTTTGATGTACTTATCAAGGACGATAAAGTTATTGGATTCAGCAATAGTGTGTGTCTGATGAGTCATAGCGCATCCTTTGTGCCGTCTGGCAAGGGCCGGAAGGGAGTTAAGGGTGACTTCCGGCACGTAAAAAATAGTCTATATACAGACCGGATGTTAAGGTGGTCCGGTCGGTAGCAATGGTCAATTAATTACTGACAGTTTCAGGTTTCGGGAAACTGAACAGTAAATCACGATAGTACTCGTATTGTTTCTGGCGCAACTCGATTTCACGCGGGAGACCTTCGGTGATGGAGTTGGTCAGGGTGTCGAATTTATCCAGAATAGAAACTATTTTGGATTGTTCACTTTCTCCCGTGAGCGGAATGGGGATCGATTTTATCGATTTGAGGCTTAGAGTTTTTTGACTCCCACCGCCAACATTTTTTTCTATGAAGTCTTGTCCTATTGAGGATGTCAGAATATAAAAAAGATATCTGTTATTTATATGAGGATGAATAACGACAGTGTTTTGCCCCATGCAGGCTGAGTTATCAGTAGGGATAATGCCCACGTTCCCATATGAGCCTACTCTGGACATCACTAAGTCATTTTTTTGTGGTAAATATTTCTTTGTGAATATTGAAAATATCCCATCATTGACTTTAAGCGTGTTTTTCAAATCAATATACCCATTTTTTATGTCTGTAACGCGTATCATGCTCAAGCCATTTTTTGAGTATTGGGGGGGTTGATGAAGGGAATCATAAATATCAGATACTTCTTCTAGGGCTTTCCACTCAACCTCACCCTCTTTAAAACTCAACAACTGGTCGCGATAGTAGTTGTACTGTTTTTTACGCATGTTAAGCTCAGCGGTAAGCTCTGCTGTAAGCTCAGTAAATTTATCCAGAATCCGAACGATTTCAGACTGGATGGCAAGGGATTTTTCCGGATTATCCGGGCAGGGGATGGGGATCTTAATATTTTTGACAATCTGCGCATTTATGTTTGTCTGGGACCCTGTTCCAAGGGATTTGATATATGTGTATTGGCTACACAAGAAGTGAAATACATATCTATAATGAGCAACTTCTTCATTAAGTTGAATATTTGCGCACGCTTGATTTGTTGTCATTGGAATTTTGTTTATGCCGATTTTCCCCACAGTTGCCCCATACATAGCAACAATGACACAATTCTTTGGTATCCATTTTGCACTAGAGTTTTTAACTCCAGACTCAGTTATTTTTACCTCGGTATCCCATATATCACAAAAGTTTACTTCTTGAGTTCGCAACCAAGGAATGTCGCCATCATAAAATTCTGATACGCCAGTTTTAGGGGTTCCTCCAGATGATATCTTTATAGAAATATCCTCAAGGGTTTTCCACTCAACCTCAACTCCATCCAGCAATTTTTCCAGATAACTCAACTCGCTCATTTCTGCACCTCGCAGCCTTCAATTTCAGCCACAATCGCATCAATATCTTTACGCAACAGGTCGATTTTGCTGACCGTGGTTTTCAGCTCTGCGTTCAACTCAGCAATATCGATAATTTCGCGGTTATCTTTCGCTTCCACATAGCTGCTCACTGACAGGTTATAGTCATTCGCGACAACGGCTTCAAACGCGACAGATTTCGCCAGATGAGCAACATCTTCCTTGCTGGCAAATACCTGCATAATTTTTTCTATATGGGCATCGGTCAGAATGTTGTTGTTAGTCTCTTTTTTGAACAGTTCGCTGGCATCAATAAACTAAACTTTGGTATCCGTTTTATGTTTAGACAGCACCAGAATGTTTACGGCAATGGTGGTGCCAAAGAACAGGTTTGGTGCCAGTGAAATCACGGTTTCTACATAGTTATTATCGACCAGATACTGACGGATTTTCTGCTCCGCGCCGCCACGGTAAAAAATACCCGGGAAGCAAACAATCGCAGCACGACCTTTGGCAGAAAGATAGTTCAGCGCATGTAGTACAAAGGCGAAGTCAGCTTTTGATTTGGGGGCCAGAACGCCAGCTGGGGCAAAACGCTCATCGTTAATCAGCGTCGGGTCATCGCTGCCAATCCATTTCACCGAATACGGTGGGTTAGATACGATGGCGTCAAACGGTTTTTCGTCTCTGAAGTGCGGCTCAGTCAGCGTATTGCCCAGCTTGATATCAAACTTGTCGTAGTTGATGTTGTGCAAAAACATGTTCATACGCGCCAGGTTATAGGTCGTATGGTTGATTTCCTGACCAAAAAAACCTTCTTCGATGATATGGTCATCAAACTGTTTTTTAGCCTGCAACAACAGCGAACCGGAACCTGCTGCCGGGTCGTAGATTTTGTTAACGTGGGTCTGGCCGTGCATTGCCAGTTGTGCAATCAGCTTAGAGACGTGCTGCGGTGTAAAGAACTCGCCGCCTGACTTACCAGCATTCGCCGCATAGTTAGAAATCAGGAACTCATAGGCATCGCCGAACAGGTCAATCTGATGTTCGTTGAAGTCACCAAGTTTTAATCCTTCAACCCCTTTCAGAACCGCGGCCAGGCGGGCATTTTTATCCTTAACGGTGTTACCCAGGCGGTTACTGGTGGTATCGAAATCAGCAAACAAACCTTTGATGTCAGCTTCTGAAGGGTAACCGTAAGCAGAACTTTCGATAGCAACGAAGATGCTGTTTAAATCTGCATTCAGTCTGTCATTGGTATTTGCTTTCGCAGCTACGTTGCAGAAAAGCTGACTTGGGTAGATGAAGTAGCCTTTGGTTTTGATGGCATCGTCTTTAATGTCATCAGTTATTACGCTGTCATCCAGTTTCGCATAACAGATACTGTCATCACCGGCTTCAATATAGCTGGAAAAATTTTCGCTGATAAAACGGTAGAAAAGCGCGCCCAGAACGTATTGCTTAAAGTCCCATCCATCGACCGAACCTCTGACATCGTTAGCAATTTGCCAGATCTGGCGATGAAGCTCCGCGCGCTGCTGAAGACTGGTCATTTTTTATCCTTTGAATGTGTTTTTAACGTCGGCTTTTGCCGGGATTTTACCGGAAGTTTTTTGGTTTTTCAGATTTGTATGACGGTGAGGAGGGGATTCAGTACCAGATTGTTAGTGCATCTTATTCAGCATCGCCGCTTGCGTCAGGAGGCTACTTTATATGCCCATCGTCCATCCGTATGTGATCAGATAATTTATTGCGAGTCACCTTCCCGATTTTCAATCTCATTATTTACCCAATCTTTCACCAGTGGATAATCCGTCTGCTACTAACGGCGAGTGTATTTTTTACGGATGAAAGATTATGCAAACAGAAGCTGAAGTCTTAACCGATCATAACGAGCTAATTTGCTCGACCAGTATTGAGCGCATCGTCACAGGACGTGATAGTGCACTGAACCAGATAGCGACGTTAATCCAAAAACTTGATGATATCTCCAGCCTGACATCCAGTATTGGCGGTGATGTGGCTGGAGCCTGGGCAATGCGTAATGGATATGCCTTTGACTGCTGGCTAATGCAACCAACCGACAAAGCGATGCCGGTGATCACCCGCAATATCGATCGCAGCATCTGGCGCGATCTCATGCTGAAGTCCGGGATGTTGACTCTGATGGATGCCGAAGCCCGCAGTCAGTGGGCAAAGAATCTGGAGGAGGGCGATCTCCCGGCGATTAGCGAAGCCAACATCCTGAGTACCTTTGAACAACTTCACCACAATAAGCAGGACGTTTTCGAACGTGGGATTATCAATGTATTTAAGGGATTGAGCTGGGATTACAAAACCAATAATCCCTGTTACTTCGGTAAGAAGATTATCGTTAACAATCTGGTGAAGCATGACCGATGGGGTTACAGCCTGCACTGGGGCTGGCGAGGAGATCAGCTTGCCGATCTGGAACGGATGTTCTATCTGCTGGATGGGAAGGCCATTCCCGATAACCGGCATGATGTTGCGATTCGGTTTATGGACTTCGTTAGTGCTCACCCGCATGAACAGGTATTTGATGACGATTTATTTGTCATCCGCTATTACCAGAAAGGCAGTGGGCATATCACTTTCAAGCGACTGGATCTGGTGGATAAGATGAATGACATTGTGGCGAAGCACTATCCGTCAGCGTTATCAGCAAAATGAATGTCGTATGTTTGCTGTCAAAATGTCGTTACTGGAACCCTCTGAATTTCGGCATATCCATTTACTGTAAACAATACCTACCTGAAAAACAGTTGATTCCCTATGCAACTAGAAAATGCACACAGGTTGAAAAACGAGTAGCGATTTTACGTCTGAAAGAATGCTATGGCCTTCTCTGAGAACCACCAACACCATGCGTTTTGCAGTTCAAAGTCATCAGATAAATGTGGCGGCTCCAGGGCAGAAGGTAATTTCAGGATGAAAGTTATTTTTTTATCATAAAATTTAACATTTTTGAGATAAATCCGATAAGATAAGGCTATCCCAATTTCCCTCCCCCCTAAATATTGGATTAAGAGATGGTTCAGGATTCATCAGCATTAGCCCCCTTCTTTCGCGCTCAAATTGAAAAAAATAATCAATACAATTCAGTTTGGGGCAAACACTACCGCGAGCTTGTAGAACAGATTCAGGCCGAAAAACCAAACTTTTCTGAAGCCACGATTCGGCAGGTATGGTATGAACGTGACAATGGTGTCTCCAGCCTGATGCAAGGTGGGATGTCGTTGGTTGAATTTGAAAATGCACAAAAAGACCTTCTAACGCTCACCCGTCAGATAGCAGAAGAGTGTACACAAGAAAATTATAATCGGGTCATTGAACGCCTTATCAAACTTAAAGCGGACGGAGTATTAAATAAGGTATATAGGGCTCTTTGTAATCGTGCTTTTGCAGCAATATACCCATCAAAAATTAGCAGTGTCGTGAATGTTAATAATTTTTTTAGTTGCTACAATTATTGCAACAACCATTTCCAGCTAGGTCTTTCCGGAGAACGGGAGTGGCTGGCTCGCAATGTTGATCTTAAAGAAACGCTAAATCGTGCGCTGGGTGATGATATCGACCCTATTGAGCTGAATATGTCACTTTGGCATCTCTATGCGTATGAAATTCAGGATAAAAATGCTATCGGTTTAGTTGGAAGCGAAAGTGCTTTACAAGAAAATGAGCAAGAAGATGATGTTATAAGTTCGCCATTGCCTAAAAACACAATTCTCTATGGCCCGCCAGGTACAGGTAAAACATATCGTACTATTGAGCTTGCTGTACAAATTTGTGATCCGATCGCTTACTCCCTGCAGGAGGGTAAGGATGAGAGTGAAAAACGTCGCGAGTTGAAAAAGATTTATGATCAGCTTATCAAAGATAATCGAGTGCGTTTTATCACCTTTCATCAGAGCTTTGGTTATGAAGAGTTTATTGAAGGTTTAAGAGCTGAGACTACTGATGACGGTAATGTAAAATACGAAATAAAGGCAGGTATTTTTAAACAGATATGCGAGGATGCCGCCTTTGGTCATGCTGGTGCGCAGGAAATGTTGGATAGCGCACTTACTCGCCTACAAGAACGTTTATCTGAAGGTGAAAATATCACGCTGGAAACACAACAGGGTAAGGCCTTCCAGCTGACGTATAAAAGTCAAACCAACTTTGGAGTTTTCCCGTCACAATCGAAAAAAGAGGATTTAGGGCAGGGTTACAATGCCTATTTGAAGGATATTCGGCAAGTTTATCAGGATCCACGAGCAAAAGTACATAATCCATCTTATGTACGCAGTATCCTTAACTATTTAATTAATCAACGTTATCTGCCTCTGAATACTCAGAGCGTAGCTTCAGAAAAAAAGGAAAACTATGTTCTCATTATTGATGAAATAAATCGGGGTAATATTTCAAAAATTTTTGGTGAACTAATTACCCTTATTGAGCCATCTAAACGGGCTGGTGAGCCAGAATCGCTTAGCGTATTGCTGCCATACTCTTCCACTCCATTTAGTGTACCGAATAACCTTTATTTAATTGGTACCATGAACACTGCTGATCATTCGCTTACTGCACTTGATACTGCACTACGTCGCAGATTTGATTTTGAAGCGATGCTGCCAGATATTACTGTTCTGAAAGATACTGTCATTAAAGGTATTGATCTGCCTCGTCTATTGCAGACGCTTAACGATCGCATCCAGGTTTTATACGATAGAGAACATATGCTGGGGCATGCTTTTTTTATCCCTGTTGTGCAGGTAAAAGAAGACGAAGCTCTGGCATTTGAAAGATTCAAACGGATTATGCGAAATAAGATACTACCATTGCTGGAAGAATATTTTTACAATGACTGGCAAAAAATTCGCATGGTACTGGCTGATAACCAAAAAGAGGAAGCACCAGATCTTCAATTTGTACGTGAGGTGAAATACCAGAAAAAGTATGCCGATCTCTTTGGTGATAACGGAACAGATGACTTGGGAACCAGTTTTCACCTGGCAGCAGAGGATGACAACGTTTGGGACAATCCAATCGCCTGGCAGCAAATTTATGCACCTCAAAAAGAAAAACGCAGGAGTGCGGAATGAAATCTTCCAGTCATTTCACTGTGTTCGAATACGGGCATTTAGTGAGTGAGGAAGGTGATGCCCGTATAAATAATGCGGTAGTGCTACCTGCAGACCTATTTAAATGGCTTGAGCTGCGCTGTCTGAAAGACGATGCTGATAATACTCATCGTTTGCTCACCCTTAGCAGCCGGAATGGAGTAAAAACGCTGCAGGTAAAAAACTATGCAGGAGTAATCTCACTGCCAGGGGGGCGATTTCTCGAAATCCTGCCTAAAACAGGTCAGGATAATGAGGATACTGTTCGTCAACAATTACTGATGATGTTACGTACGTTAAAATCATTTCGTCATATTGCCTCCTCTGAATCTGGCGTCAAAATATCTAAAATGCCTCTGATGGATATCTTTATTCAACAATTTATAGAGAGCGTGCGTAAGATTGTGCAGAGAGGGTTAAAACGTGACTATTTACGTCAGGAAGATAATCTTCCATGGATAAAAGGAAGATTACGGATCTCTGCACAATTAAGCAAAAACTGTATTAGGCGGGATCTGTTTCAGGTGGAGTATGACGAGTACAGCGTCAATCGTCTGGAAAACCGGATACTCAAAACTGCAATCAATAAGATTAGTCGCCAGACCAGTAATCCACAATTATTACAGCAGATAACACAGCTGCAGTTTCACTTTGAAAATATCACGTCAGTTCATGATGCTTATATAGCTTTCGAGCAGTTACACTTTGATAGACACATGCATCACTATGAGCAAGCATTAGCGTGGGCGAAGATGATTTTATTGGGCGATTCTCCACACTGTATGTATGGGGATGTTAATGCTTTTTCACTGCTTTTCCCGATGGAGGCTGTTTTTGAATCTTTTGTGACGACATGGATGCGTTATCGTTATTATGATAAATGGCGAGTGGACGCACAGGTAAGTTCAAAAAATCTGATTAGTTATAACGGTAAAGCTTTATTTAAGCTGCGGCCTGATATTTGTTTACGGCCTCGTAAAAGTACTACTGGTTCAGTTATTACCTGTGATATTAAATGGAAGATAGTAAATGGCAGAAAGGACAGTCTTGAACAATCTCAAGCCGATCTCTACCAAATGCTTGCCTATGGATTGAATTACCAGGAGGGGGAAGGTGATATGATTTTGATATACCCCTATCATAACGGATTTAATCAGCCATCTCCTCATCCTTATGAATTTAGCCATCAGAAGGAAAATAGGTTACGTTTATGGGTTGTACCTTTCTTTATTGGCGAGAGTTTACAGACATCAGAGTTGCGTTTTCCTAGTGGGGCTGAATTTATTTAGTATTTGTAGGCTATCTCTTTATACAATTTATTTGTCTATTTGTATGCACAAGATAGCCTACCTCACCCCCTAAAAACCTCTTTCCGATGCCACTCTACAAACACCTCATAAGGGTAATTTTTACGCACCTGCGGCAACGCAATAGTTTTCCTGTCAAAATCCCAGAATAATCTCTCAACGATCCCTCCGCCGTTTACCGCATCCGAGACCAGTACCCGCATATTTTCATCCAGGCCAATCGATCCTTTATCAAAGGCTTTATGGTGAATTGCGCAAAGCGCCAGGCCATTAGGAATTTCACAAGGACCGCCGTGCTGTTTCCATTTTATATGCGCCGCTTCCAGCGCGACGGTGGTGTCGTCGTGGCGCATATTAAAGCCACATATCGCGCACTGGTAGTTATAAGCGCGTAATACATTTTTGCGAAATAACGGGTCGCGCTGTTTACGGATTTGCTGGAGATCAAAACCCAGCTCGTCAGCAATTTCTTCCTGAATACTCTCGGTGAAGTGCGCTTCGAGTATCTGTTGCGCCAGAGTATTGATGAGTTTTTTATTGCCGGTTACCAGGGCGTAGTGCTGTTCATCGAAACCGCCTGCAACGTGGTATTCAGTCAGTTCCTTCACTGGCGGTTGTCGGCTGCTCCCTGCTGTTGAGCAAAGCTCGGCATTGTGTAATTGCCAGAATCCGTCGCCTTGTAATCGCCAGAACGGCATATCAGGTCGGTACTGTGAACGCTGTGGCCCAAAACGTTCCAGTAAACTGTGCAGAGGTTCGTAGATTTCCGAGCCATAATCGAAAAGGCGTGGATGTCCATTCAGGTATCCCGCTAATACGTATAGCAATAACAATGGCTTATGCGGCGCGCGCTGTTCACCCTTGTGCCAGATTTTTATGTTGGCAATTGCCTGCTGTAGCGATTTACTGGAAGCCATGATATCCCTGGCAGTGAAATAATTGCGATCATGCTCGCAAATTTTCTGCTGTTCAAGCCTGCAATTGAAGATATATTACCTTGATCTCATTTGTTTTTTTACTTCCTGTGTGCCCTAATTGCCATGCGATGTTGCACCGACGCAAACCACCGTTTTCGCCGGAGCAGTTAAAAGCGTTGATGGATGCAAATAAATCAAATTAATGAACGCTCACCTTTCGCGCCAAAACTGCAAAATTGCTTCTACAAACCTGTCAGAAATAATTCCCCGACGGGCTGCCGCGCTGAAATGACTGCTTCGCAGTGCCGTCGTCCAGTTCTCCGGTGACCGGTACGCTGAACCGTAATATCCCGTGCTTAAATCGTCTGGATCTTCATCAGGCGCGTTCGTCAGTCCTCTTGCACCTTGTTGCTGGAAGTCGACGAAAATAATATTGGCTAAAACATTATTGTGATAATTGCCATAAATAGCTTCATACGCATGAGGGAAATTTTCTTTCCAGTACCAGGTGGTATCGCCGCAAAACCACGGCGCGTCAGTAATATTATTAAGCTGAGAATGGTATTGTTTTAGATCCCTACGAAAGGCTTCAACCATATGATTAAAGTGTTGAGGGTGTGACGCGTAGTCACTGGTCATTAAGTCAAATTCGCCTTGCATCCAGCATACGCCGAGGAATTTGTTCTGCGGATTTTTTGCCAGTGCGGCTCGCGTTCTGCTGACTAAATCCTGGTATAGCGGAGTATCCGATCCCCAACGACAAGCATCATGGCTGGCTCCGTGCCGTTCTGAATATGTCCCTTCGCTGCCTGCGGTAAAAGCCGATCCGCCACGGCAACACGGAACGATGAGAATCCCTGCATTATCAGGAATAAAGGGCAGTAATTTCCGTGCTATATGCAGTGCCTGGCCAACGGTGCCGTACTGTGTTTGATGATTCGTTGCCAGAGGATGGTGATAACCCTGCATATCCTGAACATCGTGTGGGCAGTGAGTCAGTGGAATAATGTCGTTAAAGTGACATGACGGGCCTCCGGGATGCGTATGCGCAAATCTCGCTAATTGTTTAATTCTGGAATGAGGCGCATCTTCCCTGTCCGGTAATGGCAGTCCTTCGCCATACGCCATGGCATTAGACTGACCAGCAACGGTAAGAACATAGTAATAATCGGGCGATATTATTGCGTTCATATAATTTTCGCGTAATACAAATGACAAATTGATAGCAGGGCCCCTTTACCGGGGCCCTGAAGCGTTAGTTTTGTACTGTGACTTTATTATCCTTCACAGAAATTAAAACTGAATCCGTCACCGCTTTGCCGCCTGCAGTTTCACCGCCAATAATTAATAGACTATTATTCCAGGGCAATGATACTCCGTAGGCCCGACCTTGCGATAATTCACCCGATTTATCCCATTTCCCGTTATGCCAAAGATGAATATCAGCGCTATATGATTTTTTCAGACCTTCATGCGCATAGTTCTTACCGTTCTGGTAATTTTCTCGTGAACCTTTGAATCCGGCCCCTCCGGCAAATATAAGAGAATCATTGCTCATGCCCGCAAAACCGCCAGCGACGCCATCTGGTGATGCGACGGGAGCAAGCTTATTCCATTTTAAATTATCACCGGTGAAGTCAAGTTCAAATACGGCATCCGTTCGCAATCCTGGTTTGGCTTCGCCATTAATAAGCCAGGTTTTATCACCTTTATTCACAACCGCCGCACCAGCCGTTCCGTACCAGGGAGATTCGCCAGCGTAACTCCATTGCTGTGTTGAGGGATCAAAAGACAACAGAAACTTATTGAAGAAATAATCTTCTGCTTTTTTGTCAAAATAGTGGGCGTTGATTTTATCTATAGCGGTTGAATCTTTTCCAGCCTCGTTGAGATCTTCAAAATAGCCATTGAAGATATTCTGGTTAACACCGCCAGTAACATAAGCCTTGCCGTTGTGTACAAAAGTCACATGGCCCGCCATGCCCATCGGCGCGTGCGACATCAATTTAACCCAGCTATTGGTTTTGGGGTTGTATTTGTGTACGTCATTAAATACCTGAGTCAAGCCCTCGCTGTTTTTGCCAATGCCGCCAAACACATACAGATTGCCATCAATAAATGCAGAGGTTGCTTGATCTCTCGGTCCGCCAGGGAATGCAGCTAACGCTGTCCATCTTTTATCTTTGGCCTGTGTATCCAGCTTGTACCATGCCGTACCTGCGCTACCTAAACCAATGTAGACAGTGTCGTTATCAATTGCTCCGGTACCACTTTTAAATGGCACAGGAGTTTCCGGTAATACAGACGCGTTTGCGGCAAATGAAGCCATTATGATAGTAAGCGCCGTTATTGTTTTATTCATTGTGACTGTCTCCTGTCTACTACAGTTTAAATGACACACCAATGCGATAACTGTTTTCCGATAAATTATCTCTGCCGTTGTAAACACCCTGACGGTCAAGGTAGTCATATTCTATGTATGGCGTAATATCGGGCGTCATATGGTATTGTAGAACAAATGCATTTTCCGTCGCCCATTTCTTATGGTTTGCATAGCGATAATCGTTCTGTTTGCTGTATAGCGTCGTTTGCCATGCGAAGGTGAAATCACTATTAATATGGTAAGTGACATATCCATCCCAACGATGAACGTTATCACGAGACATATCACCGGATAAGTCTTGTTGTCGGTAAGCTTTCCAGTCGTAACGATAGCGAATGCCAAAATTAAGATCTTTTGTCGCGTCCCAGGACAGTTTTACGTAGGGTCCGTAGCGTGTGCCGTTGCTGCTAAAATGCGTTAACATTCCCGGGCGCACCGTCCATTGATCATCAAGTTTAATCGCGTAATTAACTTCAACCTGAACATCATTGAGTGCGGCATTTTCCTTTTTATTATCATGAATGGTATTCCAGGTATTACTTTCCATGCTTGCCCACCATCCATTTTGCCATCCCTCACTGACTTTGAGTCGAGTCTCATAGGCATGGCTTCCGCTACGATATCCACCACGTACGTCCAGTGTCGCAGCCTGAGAAATTAATGGTGACGAAAAGCACAGTAATAATACGCCAGAAAGTATTTTAGCCTTTTTCATAAATTTCACTCATTTGTAGGATACAGAAAGCAATACAAAGCCCGCATAAACAATTAGCATTTATGTTGTGTAATATTTTTTACCAGGCTTATAGTGTCTTTGGCAACGGGTAGCTTATTTTATATTTTTTGTATAAGGTCTCCTGTGAAAATTCTCTTTCCACATTATTTAAATAAACAGAGAACCAGATTAAATACCTGAGTATAAAATCTCTTCTGATGTTTAATTGATTTGAATGTTCGTAAGCTATATCACTTACTCAATCCATTTTACCCAGAGTCATAAAATAGAGTGTCTGTTGATCTCATTTTCATATTCCTTTCAGACTGAAGTGCATTTTCATCACCCGATGTGAAAGAACTGAAGTGATGTTTGCCATAGATTACGAGATGCCCAGTCTCATTGACTATCGTGGTGCACCTTTATACCTGTTATACCAGATCAAAAATCACGCAATCCATACAACAAAACCAGATTTGCAATTCGTGTCACAAAATATGTCGATCTTTTTCTAAGAGGCAGATGCCATGTGAAGCCAGACGAACACTTGCGGTGGTCTTCAAAAACTAAAGATTTTATTTTAACTATATGTTTTATAAATAATTTATTTAGAATCTAAACAAAGAAAGCTTTGCAAGCTAACTCAGTGAGCTTGGTGAAAATAAGTGTTTACCCGCCATCAGGCTGAGCATAATTCTCATCATGAAATATGTTTCTTGGTTTGTGGCTTGTAACAGGTCACTCCTGATGTCGATCTGGAGAGGCTTGTTGATGTTGGTGTTTTCAGGATGATGTTTCACTTAGTTTGTTTGCCGTATCGCCCGGCGAATAGCTGTGATTGAGGAAGGTTTAAGTCGTAGTGACCAAAGCCATAGTTACCAACGGATGTAGATGAAAAAGCGTCGCCTGCGTTCCCCCATATCTCCAGGATAAAAAGGAATGTAACAATCTCATGGCCTAAGCTGACGAACCAGGCAGGAATAATCGCTAGGGATCTAAGAATTAGCTTGATAATAGCCACTAAGAAATTACTGTGTTCCATGAAATAGCCATTTTGTGGCAAATGGAGTTGACTAATAATGTCATATGTGAGACGGCTAGTTGAACGAATATTAAATTTTGCTGAATTTTTTATGTTGATTTTACTTGTTACAGAACATATCACATGATATATAGATAAGATTAGTTGCATTAATGATGAGGGTTATTATTAGATTCGTATCCGATTGATAAATATATAAAGGTACATAGCATGCAAGAGCATGGCGTTTGTATGGCAACGTTATTATAATTAACTGTTGCTACTCCATTTAAGTTCACTCAGAAGAACTGGTTCACTTACGTTAGTTATTAAGCAAACGTTCGCTTTTATAAACATAATCAGGATTAAAATGTTGGATTATTGCTAACCCAGCACAGCTAGTGCGCGTCTGTAATTATAAGGGAAAAATGATGAAGAATAAGGCTGATAACAAAAAAAGGAACTTCCTGACCCATAGTGAAATCGAATCACTCCTTAAAGCAGCAAATACCGGGCCTCATGCAGCACGTAATTATTGTCTGACTTTGCTTTGTTTTATTCATGGTTTCCGGGCGAGTGAAATTTGTCGATTGAGGATTTCGGATATTGATCTTAAGGCAAAGTGTATATATATCCATCGATTAAAAAAAGGCTTTTCAACAACGCACCCGCTATTGAACAAAGAAGTTCAGGCTTTAAAAAACTGGTTGAGTATCCGTACTTCTTATCCGCATGCTGAGAGCGAGTGGGTATTTTTATCACGTAAGGGGAATCCGCTTTCTCGGCAACAGTTTTACCATATTATCTCGACTTCTGGTGGTAATGCCGGGTTGTCACTGGAGATTCATCCGCATATGTTACGCCATTCGTGTGGTTTTGCTTTGGCGAATATGGGAATAGATACGCGACTTATCCAGGATTATCTTGGGCATCGCAATATTCGTCATACTGTCTGGTATACCGCCAGCAATGCAGGGCGTTTTTACGGCATCTGGGATAGAGCCAGAGGACGACAGCGTCACGCTGTTTTATAGAGATAGTTGAGATACCAGGGATGGTGTTAAAAACTACATTATTCTTACGATATATCAAAAATGATTAACCATTTATTAATTGATGTTATTGTAAGTGTGATTCTTAATTATCATAATAAACATTAAGTTAACCATACCCATACAAAATCCAATGGTTTATGTTCTTCAAAATAAATAAACAAAATCATTCATAAATTTACACATCACTTAAATTCGCCTGTTTTCATACTTTTTTCTTTATTTTTTAAGCAACTGGAAGTTAATCCACTGCAATCTATTGTTATATTGAATCAAATCAATGAAAATAGATGTTGTCACATCAGTGATATTTTATTTTTGTATGATATTTAATGTAATTGACTGATAGCCACATCACTTCGTGTGTGGTTATCTTTTTATCTATTGGGCTAATTTTGACCGATTGAGGTTTCCTATAGGTATTCATTCAAATATATCTCAGTCAGGAGTACTACTATTGTGAGTAAACGTCGTTATCTTACCGGTAAAGAAGTTCAGGCCATGATGCAGGCGGTTTGTTACGGGGCAACGGGAGCCAGAGATTATTGTCTTATTCTGTTGGCATATCGGCATGGGATGCGTATTAGTGAACTGCTTGATCTGCATTATCAGGATCTTGACCTTAATGAAGGTCGAATAAATATTCGCCGACTGAAGAACGGATTTTCTACCGTTCACCCGTTACGTTTTGATGAGCGTGAAGCCGTGGAACGCTGGACCCAGGAACGTGCTAACTGGAAAGGCGCTGACCGGACCGACGCCATATTTATTTCTCGCCGCGGGAGTCGGCTTTCTCGCCAGCAGGCCTATCGCATTATTCGCGATGCCGGTATTGAAGCTGGAACCGTAACGCAGACTCATCCTCATATGTTAAGGCATGCTTGCGGTTATGAACTGGCGGAGCGTGGTGCCGATACCCGTTTAATTCAGGATTATCTCGGGCATCGAAATATTCGCCATACTGTACGTTATACCGCCAGTAATGCTGCTCGTTTTGCCGGATTATGGGAAAGAAATAATCTCATAAACGAAAAATTAAAAAGAGAAGAGGTTTGATTTAACTCATTGATAATAAAGTTAAAAAACAAATAAATACAAGACAATTGGGGCCAAACTGTCCATATCATAAATAAGTTACGTATTTTTTCTCAAGCATAAAAATATTAAAAAACGATAAAAAGCATCTAACTGTTTGATATGTAAATTATTTCTCTTGTAAATTAATTTCACATCACCTCCGCCAAATGTAAAGCTAACGTTTCTGTGGCTCGACGCATCTTCCTCATTCTTCTCTCCAAAAACCACCTCATGCAATATAAAAATCTATAAATAAAGATAACAATAGAATATTAAGCCAACAAATAAACTGAAAAAGTTTGTGCGCGATGCTTTCCTCTATGAGTCAAAATGGCCCCAAATGTTTCATCTTTTGGGGGAAAACTGTGCAGTGTTGGCAGTCAAACTCGTTGACAAAACAAAGTGTACAGAACGACTGCCCATGTCGATTTAGAAATAGTTTTTTTAAAGGAAAGCAGCATGAAAATTAAAACTCTGGCAATCGTTGTTCTGTCGGCTCTGTCCCTCAGTTCCGCAGCGGCTCTGGCCGATACTACGACGGTAAATGGTGGGACCGTTCACTTTAAAGGGGAAGTTGTTAACGCCGCTTGCGCAGTTGATGCAGGCTCTGTTGATCAAACCGTTCAGTTGGGCCAGGTTCGTACCGCTAGCCTGAAGCAGGCTGGAGCAACCAGCTCTGCCGTTGGTTTTAACATTCAGCTGAATGATTGCGATACCACTGTTGCCACAAAAGCCGCTGTTGCCTTCTTAGGTACGGCAATTGATGCTACGCATACTGATGTACTGGCTCTGCAGAGTTCAGCTGCGGGTAGCGCAACAAACGTTGGTGTGCAGATCCTGGACAGAACGGGTGCTGCGCTGGCGCTGGACGGTGCGACATTTAGTTCAGAAACAACCCTGAATAACGGAACCAACACCATTCCGTTCCAGGCGCGTTATTTTGCAACCGGTGCCGCAACCCCTGGCGCAGCTAATGCGGATGCGACCTTCAAGGTTCAGTATCAATAACCTACCAGGTTCAGGGACGTCATTACGGGCAGGGATGCCCACCCTTGTGCGATAAAAATAACGATGAAAAGGAAGAGATTATTTCTATTAGCGTCGTTACTGCCAATGTTTGCTCTGGCCGGAAATAAATGGAATACCACGCTGCCCGGCGGAAATATGCAATTTCAGGGCGTCATTATTGCGGAAACTTGCCGAGTTGAAGCTGGTGATAAACAAATGACGGTCAATATGGGGCAAATCAGCAGTAACCGGTTTCATGCGGTAGGGGAAGATAGCGCACCGGTGCCTTTTGTTATTCATTTACGGGAATGTAGCACGGTGGTGAGTGAACGTGTGGGTGTGGCGTTTCACGGTGTCGCGGATGGTAAAAATCCGGATGTGCTTTCCGTGGGAGAGGGGCCAGGGATAGCCACAAATATTGGCGTAGCGTTATTTGATGATGAAGGAAACCTCGTACCGATTAATCGTCCTCCAGCAAACTGGAAACGGCTTTACTCAGGCTCTACTTCGCTACATTTCATCGCCAAATATCGTGCTACCGGGCGTCGGGTTACTGGCGGCATCGCCAATGCCCAGGCCTGGTTCTCTTTAACCTATCAGTAATTGTTCAGCAGATAATGTGATAACAGGAACAGGACAGTGAGTAATAAAAACGTCAATGTAAGGAAATCGCAGGAAATAACATTCTGCTTGCTGGCAGGTATCCTGATGTTCATGGCAATGATGGTTGCCGGACGCGCTGAAGCGGGAGTGGCCTTAGGTGCGACTCGCGTAATTTATCCGGCAGGGCAAAAACAAGTGCAACTTGCCGTGACAAATAATGATGAAAATAGTACCTATTTAATTCAATCATGGGTGGAAAATGCCGATGGTGTAAAGGATGGTCGTTTTATCGTGACGCCTCCTCTGTTTGCGATGAAGGGAAAAAGAGAGAATACCTTGCGTATTCTTGATGCAACAAATAACCAATTGCCACAGGATCGGGAAAGTTTATTCTGGATGAATGTTAAAGCGATTCCGTCAATGGATAAATCAAAATTGACTGAGAATACGCTACAACTCGCAATTATCAGCCGCATTAAACTGTACTATCGCCCGGCTAAATTAGCGTTGCCACCCGATCAGGCCGCAGAAAAATTAAGATTTCGTCGTAGCGCGAATTCTCTGACGCTGATTAACCCGACACCCTATTACCTGACGGTAACAGAGTTGAATGCCGGAACCCGGGTTCTTGAAAATGCATTGGTGCCTCCAATGGGCGAAAGCACGGTTAAATTGCCTTCTGATGCAGGAAGCAATATTACTTACCGAACAATAAATGATTATGGCGCACTTACCCCCAAAATGACGGGCGTAATGGAATAACGCAGGGGGAATTTTTCGCCTGAATAAAAAGAATTGACTGCCGGGTGATTTTAAACCGGAGGAATAATGTCATATCTGAATTTAAGACTTTACCAGCGAAACACACAATGCTTGCATATTCGTAAGCATCGTTTGGCTGGTTTTTTTGTCCGGCTCTTTGTCGCCTGTGCTTTTGCCGCACAGGCACCTTTGTCATCTGCCGAACTCTATTTTAATCCGCGCTTTTTAGCGGATGATCCCCAGGCTGTGGCCGATTTATCGCGTTTTGAAAATGGGCAAGAATTACCGCCAGGGACGTATCGCGTCGATATCTATTTGAATAATGGTTATATGGCAACGCGTGATGTCACATTTAACACGGGCGACAGTGAACAAGGGATTGTTCCCTGCCTGACACGCGCGCAACTTGCCAGTATGGGGCTGAATACGGCTTCTGTCTCCGGTATGAATCTGCTGGCGGATGATGCCTGCGTGCCATTAACCTCAATGATCCATGACGCTACTGCGCATCTGGATGTTGGTCAGCAGCGACTCAACCTGACGATCCCTCAGGCATTTATGAGTAATCGCGCGCGTGGATATATTCCTCCTGAGTTGTGGGATCCCGGTATTAATGCCGGCTTGCTCAATTATAATTTCAGCGGAAATAGTGTACAGAATCGGATTGGTAGTAACAGCCATTATGCATATTTAAACCTACAGAGTGGGCTAAATATTGGTGCGTGGCGTTTACGCGACAATACCACCTGGAGTTATAACAGTAGCGACAGTTCATCAGGTAGCAAAAATAAATGGCAGCATATCAATACCTGGCTTGAGCGAGACATAATTCCGTTACGTTCCCGGCTGACGCTGGGTGATGGTTATACTCAGGGCGATATTTTCGATGGTATTAACTTTCGCGGCGCACAATTGGCCTCAGATGACAATATGTTACCCGATAGCCAAAGAGGATTTGCCCCGGTGATCCACGGTATTGCGCGTGGTACTGCACAGGTCACTATTAAACAAAATGGGTATGACATTTATAATAGTACGGTGCCGCCGGGGCCTTTTACCATCAACGATATCTATGCCGCAGGTAATAGTGGCGACTTGCAGGTAACGATTAAAGAGGCTGACGGCAGCACGCAGATCTTTACTGTACCCTATTCGTCAGTCCCGCTTTTGCAACGTGAAGGACATACTCGTTATTCCATTACGGCAGGAGAATACCGTAGTGGAAATGCGCAGCAGGAAAAACCCCGCTTTTTCCAGAGTACATTACTCCACGGCCTTCCGGCTGGCTGGACAATATATGGTGGAACGCAACTGGCGGATCGTTATCGTGCTTTTAATTTCGGTATCGGGAAAAACATGGGGGCACTGGGCGCTCTGTCTGTGGATATGACGCAGGCTAATTCCACACTTCCCGATGACAGTCAGCATGACGGACAATCGGTGCGTTTTCTCTATAACAAATCGCTCAATGAATCAGGCACGAATATTCAGTTAGTGGGTTACCGTTATTCGACCAGTGGGTATTTTAATTTCGCTGATACAACATACAGTCGAATGAATGGCTACAACATCGAAACACAGGATGGTGTTATTCAGGTTAAGCCGAAATTCACCGACTATTACAATCTCGCTTATAACAAACGCGGGAAATTACAACTCACCGTTACTCAGCAACTCGGGCGCACATCAACACTGTATTTGAGTGGTAGCCATCAAACTTATTGGGGAACGAGTAATGTCGATGAGCAATTCCAGGCTGGTTTAAATACTGCATTCGAAGATATCAACTGGACGCTCAGCTATAGCCTGACGAAAAACGCCTGGCAAAAAGGACGGGATCAGATGTTAGCGCTTAACGTCAATATTCCTTTCAGCCACTGGCTGCGTTCTGACAGTAAATCTCAGTGGCGACATGCCAGTGCCAGTTACAGCATGTCACACGATCTCAACGGTCGGATGACTAATCTGGCCGGTGTATACGGTACGTTGCTGGAAGACAACAACCTCAGCTATAGCGTGCAAACCGGCTATGCCGGGGGAGGCGATGGTAATAGCGGAAGTACAGGCTACGCCACGCTGAATTATCGCGGTGGTTACGGCAATGCCAATATCGGTTACAGCCATAGCGATGATATTAAGCAGCTCTATTACGGAGTCAGCGGTGGGGTACTGGCTCATGCCAATGGCGTAACGCTGGGGCAGCCGTTAAACGATACGGTGGTGCTTGTTAAAGCGCCTGGCGCAAAAGATGCAAAAGTCGAAAACCAGACGGGGGTGCGTACCGACTGGCGTGGTTATGCCGTGCTGCCTTATGCCACTGAATATCGGGAAAACAGAGTGGCGCTGGATACCAATACCCTGGCTGATAACGTCGATTTAGATAACGCGGTCGCTAACGTTGTTCCCACTCGTGGAGCGATCGTGCGAGCAGAGTTTAAAGCACGCGTTGGGATAAAACTGCTCATGACGCTAACCCACAATAATAAGCCGCTGCCGTTTGGGGCGATGGTGACATCAGAGAGTAGCCAGAGTAGCGGCATTGTTGCGGATAATGGTCAGGTTTACCTCAGCGGAATGCCTTTAGCGGGAAAAGTTCAGGTGAAATGGGGAGAAGAGGAAAATGCTCACTGTGTCGCCAATTATCAACTGCCACCAGAGAGTCAGCAGCAGTTATTAACCCAGCTATCAGCTGAATGTCGTTAAGGGGGCGTGATGAGAAACAAACCTTTTTATCTTCTGTGCGCTTTTTTGTGGCTGGCGGTAAGTCACGCTTTGGCTGCGGATAGCACGATTACTATCCGCGGCTATGTCAGAGATAACGGCTGTAGTGTGGCCGCTGAATCAACCAATTTTACTGTTGATCTGATGGAAAACGCGGCGAAGGAATTTAACAACATTGGCGCGACGACTCCTGTCGTTCCATTTCGTATTTTGCTGTCACCCTGTGGTAATGCCGTTTCTGCCGTAAAAGTTGGGTTTACCGGTGTTGCAGATAGCCACAATGCCAGCCTGCTTGCACTTGAAAATACGGTGTCAGCGGCTTCGGGACTGGGAATACAGCTTCTGAATGAGCAGCAAAATCAAATACCCCTTAATGCTCCATCGTCCGCGATTTCGTGGACGACCCTGACGCCGGGTAAACCAAATACGCTGAATTTTTACGCCCGGCTAATGGCGACACAGGTGCCTGTCACTGCGGGGCATATCAATGCCACGGCTACCTTCACTCTTGAATATCAGTAACTGGAGATGCTCATGAAATGGCGCAAACGTGGGTATTTATTGGCGGCAATGTTGGCGCTCGCAAGTGCGACGATACAGGCAGCCGATGTCACCATCACGGTGAACGGTAAGGTCGTCGCCAAACCGTGCACGGTTTCCACCACCAATGCCACGGTAGATCTCGGCGATCTTTATTCTTTCAGTCTAATGTCTGCCGGGGCGGCATCGGCCTGGCATGATGTTGCTCTTGAGTTGACTAATTGTCCGGTGGGAACGTCGAGGGTCACCGCCAGCTTCAGCGGGGCAGCCGACAGTACCGGATATTATAAAAACCAGGGGACCGCGCAAAACATCCAGTTAGAGCTACAGGATGACAGTGGCAACACATTGAATACTGGCGCAACCAAAACAGTTCAGGTGGATGATTCCTCACAATCAGCGCACTTCCCGTTACAGGTCAGAGCATTGACGGTAAATGGCGGAGCCACTCAGGGAACCATTCAGGCAGTGATTAGCATCACCTATACCTACAGCTGAAGCCGAAGAGATGATTGTAATGAAACGAGTTATTAACCTGTTTGCTGTACTGCTGATGGGCTGGTCGGTAAATGCCTGGTCATTCGCCTGTAAAACCGCCAATGGCACCGCTATCCCTATTGGCGGTGGCAGCGCCAATGTTTATGTAAACCTTGCGCCCGCCGTGAATGTGGGGCAAAACCTGGTCGTAGATCTTTCGACGCAAATCTTTTGCCATAACGATTACCCGGAAACCATTACAGACTATGTCACACTGCAACGAGGTTCGGCTTATGGCGGCGTGTTATCTAATTTTTCCGGGACCGTAAAATATAGTGGCAGTAGCTATCCATTTCCGACCACCAGTGAAACGCCGCGCGTTGTTTATAATTCGAGAACGGATAAGCCGTGGCCGGTGGCGCTTTATTTGACGCCTGTGAGCAGTGCGGGCGGGGTGGCGATTAAAGCTGGTTCATTAATTGCCGTGCTTATTTTGCGACAGACCAACAACTATAACAGCGATGATTTTCAGTTTGTGTGGAATATTTACGCCAATAATGATGTGGTGGTGCCCACTGGCGGCTGCGATGTTTCTGCTCGTGATGTCACCGTTACTCTGCCGGACTATCCCGGTTCGGTGCCGATTCCTCTTACCGTTTATTGTGCGAAAAGCCAAAACCTGGGGTTTTACCTCTCCGGCACAACCGCAGATGCGGGCAACTCGATTTTCACCAATACCGCGTCGTTTTCACCAGCGCAGGGCGTCGGCGTACAGTTGACGCGCAACGGTACGATTATTCCAGCGAATAACACGGTATCGTTAGGAGCAGTAGGGACTTCGGCGGTAAGTCTGGGATTAACGGCAAATTACGCACGTACCGGAGGGCAGGTGACTGCAGGGAATGTGCAATCGATTATTGGCGTGACTTTTGTTTATCAATAAAGAAATCACAGGGCATTGCTAATGCAGGTACGCAATATTACCTGAAGCTAAAACCTGCACGTTAGCCCTTTGTAGGCCAGATAAGACGCGTCAGCGTCGCATCTGGCATAAACAAAGCGCACTTTGCCGACAATCCGAACAGAGCCTGCCAATGGCAGGCTCAGGTGTTCTTTTACGCTACCATGCTAATAATCAGCACAATAATCAGCCCAACCACGGAGTTGACCAGCTCCAGCAGACCCCAGGTTTTCAACGTATCTTTTACTGACAGGTCAAAGTAACCTTTGAACAACCAGAAAGATGCATCGTTAATGTGGGTGAGGGTGTTGGAACCCGCAGCCGTCGCCAGTACCAGCAGCGCCGGATTCACGCCAACCAGCTGACCAGTTGCTCGATCATCTGCGCCGTCACTCCCTCGCAATCCTCGATCGTATCATGCAGGATTGCTGCACTGATAATCCCGGCAGCGGTCATCGCCGAAACGACACCCTGACCCGTCGCCAGACGAATCAGTACGGTGATCAGCCATGCCATGATGTAGGGCGAGATATTGCCGTGGGACATCAACATGCCGATGGTGTCGCCAATGCCGGTGTCGATGATGGTCTGCTTCAGCACGCCACCCGCACCGATGATCAGAATCACCATTGCAATACTCTTCACCGCGCTTTCAAAAGCGTTCATCACCCACTGCATGTCATGACCACGCGCGGTGCCGAAGAGTACGAATGCAACCACCATCGCAATAAACATTGCAATCGGCGAGGAACCGATAAAGTTAACCACTTCCCAGGCAGGGGTATCTTTTACCAGCCAGATATTGGCGATGGTGGTGGAGATCATAATGATCGCTGGGATCAGCGGCACCAGAATCGAAACGCCGAAAGAGGGCAGATTATTCATATCAACCGGTTGATCCGCTTTCAGGAAAGACGGCGTTGGGCGCTCAAGATTGCCGAGAAACTTCGGCAGGATCAGACCTGCGCAGATGACACTTGGGATCGTCACCAGTACGCCATAGATATAAACCATCCCCATATCCGCGCCATAAGCATTCACCAGCGCCACCGGACCCGGCTGCGGTGGGAACAGTGAATGTGCGGTAGTGGCAGCTGCTACTGCCGGGATCGCCAGTTTCAGGAACGGAATTTTAGCTTCGGCGGCAATAACAATAACCAGCGGCGCTAACATGATAAAGGCCACTTCATAGAACATCGCCAGACCGAAAATAAGGCCGATGATAATCACCGACAGCTGTACATAGCGCAGACCGAGACGCGCCAGCAGCGTATGTGCTATCTGGTGAGCCGCGCCGGAGTCGACCATCAATTTACCGATGACCGCACCGAACACCACGATGATAGCCAGTTCCCCCAGCGTGTTGCCGAAGCCCGCTTTCATGGTGTGCAGCAGCGACATCAAATCCATGCCCGCCAGCATCCCGACGGACAGCGCTGCCACCAACAAAGCCACCATTGAATTGATTTTGAACTTCAAATTCAGTACCAGCATCAGACCAATGCCGAATACCACCCAGAGAATGTTAAGCACATGCATAACGTTTTACCTTACCTGGTTGAACCGTTGTTATTTTGGGCGACATGTTATGTAAATTGGTCAACCATTGTTGCGATGAATGTCACATCCTCTGATCAATAACCATCGATTACCCTTTGCTGCAATTTGCAGCAACAACCGTGAGAGTGAAATTCTTGTGATGTGGTTAACCAATTTCAGATTTCGGGTTGACATGTCTTACCAAAAGGTAGAACTTATACGCCATCTCATCCGATGCAACGCCACGGCTGCGGTCTGGTTGTTCATCCGGATACCTAAACAACTCCGGGGTTCCGCGTCTCTTTGCTGTGGAACCCACTATGTGAAAGAGGAAAAATCATGGAACAGACCTGGCGCTGGTACGGCCCAAACGATCCGGTTTCTTTAGCTGATGTCCGTCAGGCGGGCGCAACTGGCGTGGTTACCGCGCTGCACCATATCCCGAACGGCGAAGTATGGTCCGTAGAAGAGATCCTCAAACGCAAGGCGATCGTTGAAGACGCAGGCCTGGTGTGGTCTGTCGTAGAAAGCGTGCCAATTCACGAAGATATCAAAACCCACACTGGCAACTATGAGCAGTGGATCGCTAACTATCAGCAGACTCTGCGCAACCTGGCGCAGTGCGGCATTCGCACCGTGTGCTACAACTTCATGCCGGTGCTCGACTGGACCCGTACTGACCTCGAATACGTGCTGCCGGACGGCTCCAAAGCTCTGCGCTTCGACCAGATCGAATTCGCTGCATTCGAAATGCATATCCTGAAGCGTCCAGGCGCGGAAGCGGATTACACCGAAGAAGAAATTGCTCAGGCCGCAGAACGCTTCGCCACCATGAGCGACGAAGACAAAGCGCGTCTGACCCGTAACATCATCGCAGGTCTGCCGGGCGCGGAAGAAGGGTATACCCTCGACCAGTTCCGTAAGCACCTGGAGCTGTACAAAGATATCGATAAAGCCAAACTGCGCGAAAACTTTGCTGTCTTCCTGAAAGCGATTATTCCGGTTGCCGAAGAAGTTGGCGTGCGTATGGCTGTTCACCCGGACGATCCGCCGCGCCCGATCCTCGGCCTGCCGCGCATTGTTTCCACCATTGAAGATATGCAGTGGATGGTTGATACCGTAAACAGCATGGCGAACGGTTTCACCATGTGCACCGGTTCTTACGGCGTGCGTGCTGACAACGATCTGGTTGATATGATCAAGCAGTTTGGTCCGCGTATTTACTTCACCCATCTGCGCTCCACCATGCGTGAAGATAACCCGAAAACCTTCCACGAAGCGGCGCACCTGAACGGTGACGTTGATATGTACGAAGTGGTGAAAGCGATTGTTGAAGAAGAACACCGTCGTAAAGCGGAAGGCAAAGAAGACCTGATCCCGATGCGTCCGGACCACGGTCATCAGATGCTGGACGACCTGAAGAAGAAAACCAACCCAGGTTACTCCGCAATTGGTCGTCTGAAAGGCCTGGCCGAAGTTCGCGGTGTCGAACTGGCGATCCAGCGCGCTTTCTTTAGCCGTTAATATCCACCGGCATGGCTGCGCGCCGTGCCGGTTCCTTCTTCCTTGCCGTCACTCTCTGAAGACGGATTCTGGAGTTTACGATGACTACTATTGTTGACAGCAATCTGCCGGTTGCCCGCCCGTCATGGGATCATTCTCGTCTGGAATCACGCATTGTGCATCTCGGTTGCGGGGCGTTTCACCGCGCGCACCAGGCGCTGTATACCCATCATCTGCTGGAAAGCACCGACAGCGACTGGGGCATCTGCGAAGTTAACCTGATGCCAGGTAACGACCGCGTGCTGATCGAAAACCTGAAAAAACAGCAACTGCTGTACACCGTAGCGGAAAAAGGCGCAGAAAGCACCGAGCTGAAAATTATCGGTTCGATGAAAGAAGCGCTGCATCCGGAAATCGACGGTTGTGAAGGTATTCTCAACGCGATGGCGCGTCCGCAGACGGCGATTGTCTCCCTGACGGTCACGGAAAAAGGCTACTGTGCCGATGCGGCAAGCGGTCAGTTGGATCTCAATAACCCGCTGATCAAGCACGATCTGGAAAACCCGACAGCGCCGAAGTCCGCGATTGGTTACATCGTCGAAGCCTTGCGTCTGCGTCGTGAAAAAGGGTTGAAAGCGTTTACGGTGATGTCCTGCGACAACGTGCGTGAAAACGGTCATGTGGCGAAGGTCGCGGTTCTGGGGCTGGCTCAGGCGCGTGATCCACAGCTGGCGGCATGGATTGAAGAGAACGTCACCTTCCCGTGCACCATGGTTGACCGCATCGTTCCGGCGGCGACGCCAGAAACCTTACAGGAAATTGCTGACCAGCTGGGTGTTTACGACCCATGCGCCATTGCCTGCGAACCGTTCCGTCAGTGGGTAATTGAAGATAACTTCGTTAATGGTCGTCCGGACTGGGATAAAGTCGGCGCGCAGTTTGTTGCGGATGTTGTACCGTTCGAAATGATGAAGCTGCGTATGCTGAACGGCAGCCACTCTTTCCTGGCGTACCTCGGTTACCTCGGCGGCTATGAAACCATTGCCGACACCATGACTAACCCGGATTATCGCAAAGCGGCCTTTGCCCTGATGATGCAGGAACAAGCGCCAACGCTGTCGATGCCGGAAGGTACAGACCTGAACGCCTATGCGACTCTGCTGATCGAGCGTTTCAGCAACCCGTCTCTGCGTCACCGTACCTGGCAGATTGCGATGGACGGCAGCCAGAAGTTACCGCAGCGTCTGCTGGATCCGGTGCGTCTGCATCTGCAAAACGGCGGTAGCTGGCGTCACCTGGCGCTGGGCGTGGCTGGCTGGATGCGTTACACCCAGGGCGTGGATGAGCAGGGTAAAGCTATTGACGTGGTCGACCCGATGCTGGCGGAGTTCCAGAAGATCAACGCGCAGTATCAGGGCGCAGACCGCGTGAAAGCGCTGCTGGGCCTGAGCGGTATTTTTGCCGATGATCTGCCGCAGAATGCCGACTTTGTTGGCGCGGTGACGGCGGCATATCAGCAGCTGTGCGAACGCGGTGCGCGCGAGTGTGTGGCTGCGCTGTAACTAACTGATTACCCTACAGACTTACTGGTCAATCAAACGCATATTTGGTTGACCAGTTTTCGTTTTTTTGCCCACCTGTACGTGCCAACTTCCAGTGCTAATGGTATAGTTTGAAAATAAATAACCGCATCTAACCAGATTGCTGACAAACCTGTTTATGAGCGATTCAGTCACTGTTTTTCTCCCCAGTCCAGGAAGGCAATAGGACGGGGTAATGGCTACAGTCATTTCCCCTCACCCTAACCCTCTCCCCAAAGGGGCGAGGGGACTGAATGTGCCCTTTACAGGATTTGTTACCAGTCTCATCAAATGGATATTACTTATGAAATCTGCCACCTCTGCGCAAAGACCTTACCAGGAAGTCGGGGCGATGATCCGCGATCTGATCATAAAGACACCGTACAATCCTGGCGAACGGCTGCCGCCGGAGCGTGAAATTGCAGAAATGCTTGATGTCACGCGGACGGTGGTACGTGAAGCGCTGATCATGCTGGAGATCAAAGGGCTGGTGGAAGTGCGCCGGGGTGCCGGTATTTATGTTCTTGATAGCTCAGGGAGCCACAACACAGACAGTCCGGATGCCAACGTCTGCAATGATGCCGGTCCTTTTGAGCTGTTACAGGCGCGTCAGTTACTGGAAAGTAACATCGCGGAATTTGCCGCCCTGCAGGCTACCCGCGAAGATATCGTCAAAATGCGTCAGGCATTGCAACTGGAAGAGCGTGAGCTTGCTTCCAGCGCGCCGGGCAGCAGCGAAAGTGGTGACATGCAGTTCCATCTCGCCATTGCCGAAGCGACGCATAACAGCATGCTGGTGGAGCTATTCCGTCAGTCCTGGCAGTGGCGGGAAAACAATCCGATGTGGATCCAGTTGCACAGCCATCTGGATGACAGCCTGTATCGCAAAGAGTGGTTGGGCGATCACAAACAGATCCTCGCCGCGTTAATCAAAAAAGATGCCCGAGCGGCGAAGCTGGCAATGTGGCAGCATCTGGAAAACGTTAAACAACGTCTGCTGGAATTCTCGAACGTTGACGATATTTATTTTGACGGCTATCTGTTTGATTCATGGCCGCTGGATAAAGTCGACGCCTGACTTATTATGATAAGCGCAAGGGTAAACATTCCTTGCGCTTTCTTAAATTAAGAAGTCGCAATGAGTATTACTTTCTAAATTGCAGGGTATTGTTTAACTATCTGTATAACCTGAATATTAGTACTCATTGTTCCTGGTAGTTATTTACCAATATAATTCCATTCACCATTTTTTAATTCAAACAGCTCTGGAAGAGATGACGGTTGCAAAGTCATACGTTTGAGTTTTGCATCTTCATCACCGGGGATAACTTTATATCCCATTTTTGCATGGATCTCCGCGGTACCGGGATAGGCTTCTATACCAATTATTGGGTCATTTCCCATTCCAATATTAGCATTAAGTAATGCGGCAAGGGCGAATCCGGAAGAATTTGCCACCCCTGAGACAGTTATTATCTGATCAATATAGATATCAATTCTTGGCTGCTCATTGGTCCATCTTTTTGCCTGAGAAGCTGGAAGGGTTGAAATATATCCTATCGTGGTTCCGGCATAACCAGGAACATTGCAACCAGGGCCTAATGTTATTTCATGAACTGTATAGTCCTCAACAGGATCGAAAGGGCTCTTCATAAATAAATTTAGCCGTAAACCTTCTGCTAACTCTGTGGCAGCATGCGCCTTTTTACATATACCACCATATATTTCGTCTAAAGTTGAGGTGATTTTCAAGTTTCGATAGAGCATACGCCCTGTTATTGTAATGCCATTGAATTCGCTGCATGTTTCTGTTACATAATTAAATGGCCAGGACTGTTTGCCAATATTAAGTTTTCTAATTTCGACAACGCTTTTTCCATCGTAATTATGGTTGTTGCCACGAGCAAGAGGCAGAAGATAGATATTTTCCGTATCCATGCGTGCATATTCATATCGACGTGTTAACTCATTGTCGACTCTTGGGTGATGAAGGAAATGATCATCTGTAATAATTTGACTCTGAAGGGCATTGCTTATTGGCATAGACATAATAGTTACCTTTTATGAGTATTTCACTGATGTTTAGAAAAATAGATAAATTTTTCTGTAGTAAAAGAGAAGTAAAAAAATGACATGCATGTTTCTGTTGTAGTGATATCAACTCTACACAGTGATATTAAAGGGTGGGAAACACTCTAAAGTATCAAAAAACGCTCATTTAAAATTATTTGCATGCAATTTAAAAGCATATCTTATTACTAATTGGAATTTGATGTTGCTATATTGAGGTCTATATTAATAATGCCTGTGAATGGTATTTTTGATGTATTTGATATGTTATCAATTTATATTATTTACAAACTAATTGTTTCAAATAATACATGGCTGATTATGCGGAAATAAATAATTTCCCACCGGAATTAAGTAGCGGCGGTGACAAGTATTTTCATCTACGTAACTATTCGGAATATTCAGAATATACTAGCGGTTTTTTTTTGAGTTTGATGATTTTTATCAAATCATGACTTTTTTCCTGAAAAGTCAGTAGATATTCATAGGCAAGTAAGGTTTTATACTTTGCTGACAGGATTCAGGCCTGTCTCAGACTGACATGGATGTAATGAACAAAAGGGAATGGCTATGGAAAATGAGCATCAATACAGTGGTGCCCGGTGTTCAGGGCAAGCCGCATATGTTGCTAAACGTCAGGAGTGCGCAAAATGATGCGCCAATCACTTCAGGCTGTTTTACCTGAAATTTCAGGCAATAAAACGTCATCGCTGCGTAAATCGGTATGCAGCGATCTCCTCACTCTTTTTAATTCTCCTCATTCGGCATTACCGTCATTACTTGTTTCAGGCATGCCCGAGTGGCAAGTGCATAACCAGAGCGACAAACATCTTCAGAGCTGGTATTGCCGTCAGCTGCGTTCTGCACTGTTATTTCATGAGCCACGGATTGCGGCGTTGCAGGTCAATTTGAAAGAAGCGTACAGCCACACGCTGGCGATCAGCCTTGAGATAATGCTGTACCACGACGATGAACCGCTAACGTTTGATCTGGTCTGGGATAATGGCGGTTGGCGTAGTGCGACGCTGGAGAATGTCAGCTAAGCACAATCTCCAGCTCGCGCAGTTCACGCCAGAAGCGTTCGGCAACTGGATTCATGCGGGTATTCATCCGGTATGCGTAGGCCTGAATCGGGATCACCAGTTCTTCCCGATTCAGTACAACGAGCTGCCCGCTGCGAATTTCTTGTTGGATGGCGTACTCCGGCAGCCAGGCAATCCCACAGCCGTCGAGGGCAACCTGCTTTAAAAGCTCGCTCATCGAAGAGACAAAAAAGGTGCTGAAACTCAACTCACTGTGGCGTGTCAGGGTGCGATTAATCAATCGCCCCATGTAGGAGTTGCGGCTGTAATTCAGTAACGGAAAGTGTGGCTGCGCGAGGTTAAACAGTGCTTCTCCGTGTTCGTCACTGGCGCAGACGGGGAATAATTGAGATTCAAATAAGCGAATGTGGTCAAACGGCGCTTCCAGCAAATCTTCGTCGTGAAAGGAAAAAATACAGTCACTTTGCCCTTCACGCAGTTTATCGACCGCTTCATCGACATCAATGGCTTCAATCGCCCAGGTAAAGAACGGCGGCATCTGGCTGATAATGGACGGTAACAGGCCGAGGGAAAGAGAGTGTGCAGCGGCTATCTTGATTTTACGTTGCGCGTAATCGCTGCCGCCACGCAGCTCTGCCAGGTTGCTTTCTAACTGTTGCAACAGATGGCGGATCTGCGAATGGAAGATTTTCCCTTGTTCCGAGAGTTGCAGCGGCGTCACCTGGCGGTTAAACAATTCAACGCCAATCGCCTGTTCCAGTGCACGGATGCGGCGGCTGAATGCCGGTTGTGAGACGTTGCGACTGACTGCTGCCTGGGAAAAGTTGCGGCATTTTTCCAGGGTCAGAAAATCATAAAGCCATTTTGTTTCAATATTATGCAAAACCGCACCACAGTCATCCATTACGTTTTACTCTGTCAGCCGCCCTTGCGGGCATTCTACGTCCATTCGGGCGGCTGACAACCGTTTAAGCCATTTCAAACGTTCCTTTCACGCAGGCTTTGCCGTCTTTGACCATCAGTTTGCCGCGAGCGTATACCTGCTCAATGCGCAATTCTGGCGTCATGACCAGTAAGTCTGCGTCATTGCCTGGCAGAATTTCGCCTTTCCCGCTCAGGTTAAGGAAACCGGCTACGCTACTGGTGAGCGGGCGCAGGGCATCGCTGATACTGAAATCATAGTCTTTGACCAGCACCTGCACGGTTTCCAGCAACGTTTCAAAACCTGCAACACCGATATGGGTTAAATTCCCTTCGTCATCGAAGAACGGCTGGCTACCGTTGCCGTCGGAGCTGAGGGTGACGCGTGCCAGCGGAATACCGGCCTGAACGGCGCGGGCAATACCTTCGGCAGGGGCAACCGGTTCGTCAATGCTGCTGGTGATGTCGATAGTGCCGCCTTTGCGCGCGAACTCCAGCGCCTGCTCAAACAACGGTACGTTGCGGTTAACGTGGGTCGGCAGCAGCTTGCTGATCGGCACATCGCAGTTTTCCAGCAGGTCATAGACAGGCTGTAACGCCTTTTTACTGTCGCCCATGTGGAACACGGTGACGCCAGGTTTACCGCCGAGCAAACCGCCAACGCGGGATTCTGCCGCCATATTAGCCAGGTGATAAACGTCCGGTGCGGCAGAACGGTGATCAGAGATGGCGCATTTCACGCCAATCACACGATCGATAATCGCCACGTCTTTTTCCACGGAACCCGTAATAGTGCGGGAAGGGACATGATAAGCGCCGGTCAGCATCCAGGCGCTGATGCCTTCTTCATTGAGCGCACGGGTCTTGGCGAGCAGGGATTCCGGGTGACGAGAGATAGAGTCAGTGCCGAGCAGACCAACCACTGACGTGACGCCCGCTTCCGTCAGACGACTTAACGCCACTTCCGGCGTGCGCGTCGTGGGACCTGCTTCACCGCCACCGCCAATCAAATGAACGTGTTGATCAATAAAACCTGGGCAGAGGATCTGCCCGCTGAGATCGACAACCGTGCAGTCCGGTACAATGTCAGAAGGGATATTACTGGCAACGGCGATAATTTTGCCGTTAGCGACGAGGACATCGCAAACTCCCCGATCTTCCGGCGCATACAAATGCGCTCCCTGCAGCAGGGTAAAACCGGCTGCGGTATAATCAATCATGGTAACTCCTTGTTAAACAATAAGCTGCATAACCCAGATCGACAGCAATGCGTTAATCACGCAGACCGTAATGATATGCGGGTAATATTTGGCATTCACTTCGGCTGTCCCCAGGCAGCGACCGACATTTTGCACCGGGTTGCCCATTAAATACATCGCGGGCAGTAAAACGGTGACATCGTGACCGGTTAATGCGCCAGCGGTTGCCAGACTGGCGGCAACACCGACTGCGCCGCCCATACTCATTAATGCGGCTAAAAGGACGGTTGCCGCTTCACCTGGCAATCCCCACAGCGCCATTACCGGTTCACAGATATGCCCCACCCAGTCGAGCAGGCCGGTAATTTTCAGCGCCTGAATGATGACAAACGCCATCACCACGTTTGGCAGCAGGTTGGTGGTGGCGATAGTAAAGCCACGGCGCGCGCCATCGATAAACATATCCATGACGTTTTTGCGGACCTGAGTTGTCATGCTTGCGCTCCTTGCGTTGGGTTGCGACGTTCTTCGAAGTTAAGCCAGACGCGCAAAATGTTGGCTCCGACAAATTTAAACACCAGGATGACTGCTAAAGGTACGATTACGGACGTGCCCAGAAAGGCAAACACCGCGACGCCGGAAGAGAAGTAGTTGGTGATAATGGCGCTACCGCTGGTTTGATATGCGGCGAAAATCACTTTATCGCGTTCGGTAATTTCACCTTCCTGCGCCAGCTCTTTGGTCATACCGGCGGCGGCATCGGTGTTTTGCAGGTTAGCGATCAGCGCCAGCGAGCAGATCCCTGGAATGCCCAACAACGGTTTTAGCACTGGCGTCATTAACTGCTGCGCGGCGCGTAATCCGCCAAGACCATCGGTAATTGAAATAATCCCCAGAGAGAGAATGACTGACGGTGCCAGCTCCAGCGCAAAGAGAAAGCCATCTTTAGCCCCCGCGCCACCCGCGCCGCGAAACGAGGTGGTGGCTCCGTTCGCACCAGGCAGTTGCCCAAACGATCCGTTCAGCACGGAAAAATCAAAAACGCGCCACCAACTGTCTGTCCCGGAAAAAACACCGGAAAAAAAGATTATGGTGAGAAAAAAAGCCAGATACCCTTTAATGCCCACTTTTTCTGTCGCCAGCTCCCCGGCTACAGCATCCCCTTGTTGTGTCATAACAATCCCCATTGTTTTTTTGTGTTTGTGTGTTGCTTGAGCCAGGAAAATTCCTGGAGCTGAAAAACCTTATCAGCCATGTGGGTATGGGGAAAATGCAAGTATGTTTCTGGCTATGCGTTTTTTGCATAGCGGAAAAATTACGCTATAGGGAAAAGGTTCTGCGCTGGATTGAGTTGCAGTAAATTCATAAACCCAGTGACAATGACATAAGTAAATAAAAACAGAAAATCCAGGGACGAAAACGAGATGGCAAAGTACAACGAAAAAGAGCTGGCGGATACGAGCAAGTTTTTAAGTTTTGTCCTCCGACACAAACCGGAGGCGATTGGTATCGTACTGGACCGTGAAGGATGGGCGGATATCGATAAGCTCATACTTTGTGCCCAAAAAGCGGGCAAGCGGTTAACCCGTGCATTGCTGGATACTGTGGTTGCCACCAGCGATAAAAAGCGTTTTAGTTATTCCAGTGATGGTAGGTGCATCCGCGCGGTTCAGGGGCATTCGACTTCGCAGGTCGCTATTTCCTTTGCCGAAAAAACACCGCCACAGTTTCTCTACCACGGTACGGCAAGCCGTTTCCTTGACGAGATAAAAAAACAGGGGCTGATTGCAGGTGAGCGTCACTACGTACATCTCTCTGCTGATGAAGCAACGGCACGCAAAGTGGGAGCAAGACACGGATCGCCGGTTATTTTAACCGTCAAAGCACAGGAAATGGCGAAACGAGGCCTCCCTTTCTGGCAAGCGGAAAACGGGGTCTGGCTGACATCAACGGTTGCTGTTGAGTTTCTTGAGTGGCCGTTCATGCCGGCTGGGGTACAAAAACAATAAATTCAATATATTGCAGGGGTTATATAGGCCTGATAAGCGCAGCGCATCAGGTAATGTAGCGTTTGTTATCAGTCGGAAAGGATACCCTCGCACAAGGGTATCCTTAATAACCTACTAAAATTAAAGTGATTTACGGCAGGCGGTCAGTTGGGGGCTGGAATCAGCGTCGCTTCCGGTCATACCGGTTAGCATCTGCACATAGTAATGCCTATTGTAATCATCAGATTCATTTGTCCAGTAAGCACCTTGTGTAAATTGCGAATTACTGGAAAACGCTCCAACGTTCCCCCATTCACCATAGAGCGATCCCTGCGTGCGTTGGTTTTCGCCAGACGTCAAATGTGTGATGCCAGGAAGATTATATCCATCATTTTTAGCATGACAGAGCGCATTGGCAGCTAGCCAGATATTGGTATGATTTCCATTATTCACCCACCAGCCTTTCAGCTTAATTAAGGTCTGGTAGGTTGTACCTCCGTGTCGGGGAACAGCGCTTATTGTGACTGACGTTTGATCGCCGATATTTGCGAAAGAAACCTTACCTGAAGCATCGACAGACACCCAACTCTGTGAACTTGAAAACATATAATCATCAACGGTTTTACCCGCTTCAAAGTTATCATTGTTGAGTGTGTAATACGCTCCTGCAAAACCTTCGCTCGGGAATTGAGCCGTGGAGAAGGTATGGTTGTTTGCAGTGACATGACCGGACATTTCTTTTATCGAGCGGATGAGATCCAGCGATACGCTTAAGTTTGCCTGATGAACCCCGTTCAGCATGGGAATGAGAGTCGCTGTTCCCTCTTTTCCGCCAGTGACAGTCACGGTGTACTCGCCATAATTTCTTTGGCTGTAATCAATATCGCTCAACTTGAGAAAGTTCACGAAGGGACCTGACTGGACAAATTCCAGATGATCAGACGTCACTATCGGGTTACCGTACTTGTCTTGCAATGTTAGCGTAAGTTTCGCGCTATGCTGGTAGTCAGCCATCAGAGTGCCAACGTCGGATTTCAATAATGACTTACTTTCATCCGCCGTGCTGGCAAGCAAGGTAATAGCTGCGGATTGGTTGGCTGTACCAGGAACTTGCACATTGACCGTTAAGGTTTCTGCCAATGTACTGGTTATTGTCGCCGTGACTTGCCCGGACTGATCGGTACGCGTAGTTGGAATATTAACTACCGGGCGACCTTTGGTGTCTAAGGCGTAACGAACATCGACATCTTCAACCGGGAATCCGTAATCATCTTCTACTCGTGACGTGACGGTGCTGCTATCGATGCCGTCGGCGGTTATGGTGTCAGGAGAAGCCACGACGCTCACAACATGTGCCGTTTTAGCATCTGCCTTAACCGCAACCGTTACCTGGCTCTGAACGGGAACATCTTTGCCCATTGTGGCCGTAACGGTATAGACATTCACTTTGTCACTGGTCAGCGTCACTTTGGCCTGACCATACTGGTCAGTAAGTATTTCCCCTGTATTGCTTAGCGTTGCACCTTCAGGCGTTACGCTAAAGGTGATAATTTGTCCAGGCATTAATTCATCCTGAGCATTTCTCGCCGTTGCGGTAAGCGTAATACCTTCACTGTTATGGACCGTGGTTTCTGGCTTCGATGATGTTAACTCGAGCTTGCCATTTGCCACATTCACGTCAACCTTACTACTACTGTTATTGTCCAGCGTTGCCGTCACCTGATAAACCCCAGGCTGGGTGCTGAGAAGGTTAACGTACGCGTAACCGTTATTATCAGTGTAAGCCGTATCGCCTATCGTAATGTTAGCTGTTGGCTGCGCACTTAATCTGACGCGTTGACCCGCTATTACATTGTTAAACGCGTCCTGGACGAGTATCCGTAGCGTGATGTTTTCGCCAACCGTTATCGTTTTTTCGGCTCCGGTTATACTTATTACCTTCGCCGAACTTTCATCCGGGAGCACTGATAAACTAAACGTTTTATTATCGGAGGGTTGCGCTTTCCGGCTCACCACGACGTTATGTTGTCCGGCAATATTGCTGGTCATTGCTACTGTCGCCTGACCCAGCGTATCGGTGGTGACTTCTGTTCCGCTTAGAGCGACATCGTTACTCTGGAAAGTGACCAGCTGGTCTTTAAGCGGATTTTGGTAAGCGTCCAGGATCGTTGCAGTCAGGGTACTCCCCGTACTGTTACCCGCAACAATGGTATTTAATGAGGCAGTCAGCGGCTGGAGCTGCGCGCTGTTTGTATCCCCAATAAAAGTGACTTGCTGATGAGCAACGGTATTATTTCTGGTCAGCGTCGCCGTAACTGTAAACTCACCCGCTTTTGTGCCACGCAATGTGACCACGGCATCGCCGTTTGCATCGGTGCGGGCGGTTTCACTACTTAGCGTGAAGTTCCCGGTCATAGAGGCTGGCAAGGTAAATTTCACATCCTCATCCGGCAACGGGTGTCCATAAACATCTTTCACACTGGCTGTCAGGATAACGGTATTTGTATTGTTAGCGATCGCACTGCCTGACCCGGCATTTAAGGTCATTACCGATTGTTCCCTGTTTGGGACCACGGTGATCGTGACCGACTGGTGAATATTTTTATCCGCCTCAAGCGAGGCATCGACGGAATAGCTACCAGCTTTTGAACTGGTCAGGTGCACTCGCACAATACCGGACTGGTCTGTTGTGGCGGACGTGTTGTCCAGTTGCGAGCCACCAGGTGCCACAAAATTCACTTTCATATCTTTTAACGGGTTGTTATGAAAGTCTGTGACGGTGGCGGTCAGAGTACTGCCCTGGCTGTTGCCAGCAATAATGGTATCTGGATCGGCAACCAGTTGTTTGAATTTTGGCGTACTCGAATCGCTAACGAATTTCGCAATTATCCGTTGTGAGAAACCATTTGGCAGCGTGGCACTAATCGTATTTTCTTCCGCAACCTGACTTACCATGTTGATTGTGGCAACACCATATGCATCCGTATTTTGCTGCGGCGGTTCGACAAATTCAGCGCTTCCTTTTTCATTCTTAAAGGTGACCTGATGATTTGTCAGGGGATTATCACTCTCATCAGTGACGTTGATAGTGAGGGTATTAAATGTCTTTTTATCGGCGTAAACGTCATTATTTGTCGCTGATAATGTGGCAACGCGAGCCTTATTCTGGTTTGCCTCAATGTTATAAATATGTGATTGCAGTGGAGCATTCCAGTTGTGAAGGCTAAGTTGTGCCCTTAGTGCTGTCCCTTGCTTATGGGCCGGATAATTCGCGGTATAAACGCCAGGCTGCTCTTCGTGCCAGACAATCGTGGCGCCAGGTTTGCTGTTTTCGACAGTAACGGCTTTTACCAATTCCTCTTTTTGATATGCAACCGGTTGATTGCTGTCGTCTTTCAGTTCCACCCTAACCTTGATGTCGTCTCCGGCATAATACGATACGTTATCAATTGTTATTGATGAATGGTCGCGGGATGAGACAACAGGGACGATATTAACGACAATGGATTCTTTTACCGCACTCTCACCGTTAATTTGCGGCGTCAGTGTTACTGAACCTGATGTCGTTCCGGCGGTCAGCATCTGTGTGTAACTACCATCACCGTTATCTGTCCAGTCAGACAGGGTGATATCCTGAACGCCTTCACTGCGGGTTTGCAGCGCCAGCCCCGGCACCGGAGTTCCGTCGGAATCGTGCGCAGTAACGGTCAATGTGGTCGTCGATTTTTTATCTGCAGCCACGGTTAGCGGATTAACGGATAACAGAGAATCTTTCTGGCTTAATGTCGGAGCCTGAATGACGACCATGCTTTGTTCATGACGTGACAGGTTACCTTTTACATCCTCGGCGGTAACGTCTATCGACCATGTATTATCGGTTTCTGGAGTGTTAGTGAAGCGGTAACCTGGCAGCGTGACCGTGATATCTTTTCCAGACGTGCTGACTTTACCTCCGGCAGCTTCCAGCGCAGCGGCTTCGATGTTATAGCCTTTCAGAGCATATTTGGTCTGTATCGAGGAAACCAGCGGTTTTATTTCTCCAGACTTTCCTTTCACCGGATCCAGCAGACTCAGGCGAATCAGCTCTTTCTTGCGATATTCCAGAACGATGTTGTTGTTGCGATCAATCAGATCATAACGACTACCGGCCAGACTGCGCCGTCCGGCCACTTCGTCCGGGTTAAGCTGTTTCTGCATTGAACTGCTGGGTTGCCAGGTCAGATCAACGGCAAAACGTGTGTCATTTTCACCTTGTTTCCCCTGACGCTGTTCCGCACTGAGAGTCAGAAGCGGGAAGGGGGTATAGTTGAGGCCCGCGGTAATAGCATGGGGATTACTTTGGCGATCATTCTTGTCAAACAGCGCCACTTCATCACCATAGTATTGTTCATAGACCAGTTTTCCACCCAGTTGTGGCCAGGCTGGTAACCAGCCTTCCGCGCGTAAATCCCAGCCGTTGGCCGGGCGGGCTTCGTAGTCATTATCCAATTCCGGTGCGCTACGCCAGCCAGTCAGGCCGATATAAGCGTTGCTGCTCAACTTCAGATAATCACGCCAGTATTCTGCGCCAAGCCCCGCGCGGGAGTGATAGCGGCTCAGGTCGTGGTCAAAAAACAGGTTGATGCCTGACATCCAGCTGGGGGTGAAATGACGCCAGCCCAAACCGGTGTTGATCTGGGTACGATCGTCTGTTCGGTGAAGGGTATGCTGGCTGAAGAGCAGATAATCAGGTGTGTCATACCACGGATGCAGGAAGTCGAATTGCGAATTTTTCAGGCTGAAATCTTCATCCACACCCAGAGAGATTCTCGCAGTGCCAAAGTTATTTAACCAATCAGTCATCGCGCCTGAGGCTTCTGAAGACGCCCAACCACGCGCCATGCCGCTGGCCTGCTCACTATTCATATCTTGTGAAAGCAGGGTGCCAACTCGCTGCGAAGTGCTGGCTATTTGATTCTCCAGCGTGTTTTCGCCATTCGCAGGCGGTACGGCATTTTGTTGCTCATGACTTTTCTGCAAGGTTGTTGCCGGAACATCCAGCTCTTCACCCTGGCGCACGTTATCAAAGCCGCGAGCAAAAGTACGGAACTGATTAAGACGACGAAGCTCCTCCAGTGAAATACCGAATCGATCAGCAACGCTTTGCGCTGATTCCAGCGCACCAAGCGTGTAAGGCACAGTATTATTTTCTATTAGAGGGGACGGAGATGAAACTGTCGTCTGAGGTTTAGCGTGTACCACATTTTGTGCCGTCGCCATGACGGGGAAAAAAATTTGGGTAAATAAACAAACTCCGGCGGTCAGGCGGCGTATTTTGTCACCCAGACCACATAAAGAGTTTTGATCATTATTTTTTATTTGATGCGCATTTGTTGAAGACATAGTGACCTTCCGTGAAAAAACAGAATTAAACTTGTTTTTTCTAGCACGGAGATATAAAGCGATCCTGACTATAATGTGACCAGAAATAATGAATTGGCCGTGGAATTGCTAAACCAGGAACAATAACGGCGGTGGCTGAGTACCTCCAAAGAAAAAGGATGTTTTAATTATTTTACGTGATGTACTGAAAAGTTAAATTCGTTAAATTACTTAAGAATAATTCGTATGCAATTTGAATATTTGCATCCCGCAGATTAATGCTGCGATAAATAGCGCCGCTGCGCCGCAGAGCGTGGCACTGGCGAGGGCCGACGTTCCGTTGCCGAGCATACTGGTCAGCGCCGGGCCAAGAATTTGCCCGATACCATAAATGAGTGTCACAAAGCCCAAAAGGTTAAGATTTCCCGGCACGCTAAGCTGGCGGGCGATGGTCATCACCAGCGAGGTCGTCCCCATAAAGGTGCCGCCAAAACCAATACTGCTGATGATGAGTAATAAAGGAGAGCTGCTGGCGAGGGTTAACAGCACGCAGATCGCCTGCACCAGCAAATTCGCGGTCAGGCAAGGTAATGCTCCCCACCGTTTGGCTGCCCACAGCCAGCCAAAACAACCTGGGACAATCGACAAGCCAACCAGTGTCCAAAGATGAGCCGTCAGCACAGGCTGGCCCGCGTCTTTCGCCATGAGCGGCAGGTAGGTGGCGACGATGATATAACCAAAACCCGCCAGACCATACAGAATCGCCAGTAACCACCAGCTCATGGGTTGTTGCGCGATTTTTGCCAATGGCGCTGGCGCGATAACGTGTTTATTCGACGGGATGAGCAGCGCCAGAGCAAGCAATATAATGGCAGAAAGTGCCCCGGCACCTTGCCACAACGTTTGTGAAGAGAGGGCAAAATGCAGGCCTGCCAGCACATATTCATTACCCAGAGCGATGCCGACGCCAACACCAGAAAATAGCGCCGCAAGGACAAAGGGATGGCGGGTATGTTGCATGATGAGCGTTGAGCCGAAAATCAACATCCCGGCGCTGGCGACTCCCGCCAGAAAGCGAATGATGAAAACCAGAAGAAACGGCGGTAGCCACGCCATCGCGAGGATTAATAATCCGGTTGCGAGGGCGGAAGCTAACAGGAACGGGCGCAGGCGTGAGGGTAAATGAAACGCGCCGAATGAAAACAGCAGGCTCCCCGCCAGATACCCGGCATAGTTACCACTGGCGATCCATGAGAGTTCGCTAAAGGAAAATTCGCCTTCCGCCAGCATGACTGGCAGCATCGGCGTATAGAGAAAGCGGCCTAAACCCATACCTAAGGTCAGAACCAGCATCCCGAATAACGCGGTGCTGAAAGAAAAACGTTCTACGGGATGCGATGTCGAATTCATGTTCTGCCTGGTTTGTATTATTTTGAGTTAACAAGTTAATAACAAAAAAGGAGAACCTGCCAGACTGTTATCGTGATTTTGTCGACGTAAAGCGATAAAAAAGATTCGGTTCGCCAACGATATAGATGTTGCCGCTGTCATCCATCGCTATCCCTTCCGCCTGCTTGATGTTGTGTGAAAGGCCATACTTGCCTTTGGTTAACGACATTTCGCCGATCACGTCACCTGTCATGGTCACTTCCTGTAGGGCGCGTGACTCATGTGACAACACCAGCAAAGTATTTTTCTGTGGGTTAAATTCCGCGCCAGAAACATCATCCAAAGTAAACTGACGCTGCAACGCTTTATCTTTGCTGATATGCAACTCATCGCTACGCAATAGCCCGGTTACTTTGTAGACCTCTATCGGATTTTTCTCTTTAAAAAACCAGAAGGTATGGTCCTGAGAGGAGTAAGCCAGCCCTTCAAAGCCACAGTTAGTTGGTGTTTCCTGCAATGGGATTTTAATTTTTTTGAGGATGCTTACTTCCGACTCAGCGTTAAGTGAAATCACATAAATGGCGTAGTCACGTTCATCACTGATGACAAATTTATTATCACCAATGTATTCAATCGTCTCGAGATCCTTAACAAAATTGAGCGGGATGGTGCGGATCAGGTCACCCTCGGTCGTCATTTCAACGATGGTTGCAGGTTTGTTGATAGTGCTAAACAAGGTATTGCTCTGCGCAGACCAGGTCAGTGAGGAGATATTTTTAGTTACTCCTGTAATCTCTTTACCATCGATAGTGGCCTGATAATTCTGAAACCCTGCGACATGCTGGCTTTTACGGACGCAGGATTGCACAAAAAACAGGCTCACTGCCACGATGGCGCAAAGAAAAACGATAAAGGTGATGCGCTTTTTCAACTTGTTGCTCCTTATTATTGCTTTTTTTCTCGTCAAATTCAGTGCGACAGATAAGGAGTATACGGATGAAGCTTAATGAATTCTTAACGCGGGCGATGAAATAGTAAACGCCGCAGGGGGCGGCGGTTGTCTCTGGATGGCGGAACATTTTCAGCTTACATCGACTGATAAATGCGCCTCATCCATGAATGATAGATGAGGCGGTTAGCAATTTATATCCTCTGCCATACTCACTCTGTTTGGGTGATTATTGAACTATTCGTCAACTATATACGTTGGCTGATAAGACGTTAAACCCGGAATGGAAAAACTGCTATTCACTTCTTTCTTTAAACGGGCTTCATTAAAACTGGTACTGTCCTGTTGCTCGGTACTGTTCTTGGCTTGTTTATCGGTACTGTCATTGGCTTGTTTATCGATACTGTCACTGGCTTGTTTCTCGGTACTGTCACTGGCTTGTTTCTCGGTACTGTCACTGGCTTGTTTCTCGATACTGTCACTAGCTTGTTTCTCGGCACTGTCATTGGCTTTTTTATTGATATTATCATTGTAAAGATATGCATTCTTAAGAGAAACATTATTCACTTTGGCATTGAAAAAACAGGCATTTTTAAAAATCGCATCTATAAATATCGTATTGAATAACCATGCATGGTTAAATAGAATATTAGAACCTTCTGTACCAGTAAAATTAGTATTGTCCAATTTTGCAGCCGAAAAGTTTGTATTTAAGAATTTGCATTTTGTTAAATTAGCGTTAGTAAAATTGGTATACATGCAGCTAATATTAGTAAGATCTTTGTCTGAAAGATTTTTCTCTGATAGATTGGAATAATCAAATACTGCTCCAATAATTAATGACGGAAAGAAAATCACTTTTGTGAAATCTATGTGTGCAAGATAAGCGTTACTAAGGTCACTTCCAGTAAAATTAACGCCAGTGAGAACTTTTCCGCTGAAGTTACTGTTCCGTAGATTTGCATTTGTAAAATTTATATTAAGCAAGTGACGAGCTTTACGAAAATCGATTTTTTCTAATGAGGCATTTTCGAATTCTGCATTACGCAGATCACAATCGGTAAAATCCACGCCTTCACAGATCGTACCGGAGAAATCCGCATTTCTAAGAATGCTGCCATTAAAATTGACATTCCTTAGAACCATATTAGACAAGTCTATGCCGGTTAAATCCATTCCCGCTAAATTCAACCCTTCGATACACCGTTGCCCCGTTGAATCTTCAGGAATAGCAGTGCTAATAGTATTGATGACAACATCACCTATCGTGAAGGTCATTGTAATTCCTGCATCAGAGATAGAGAGTTTTCGCGTAAGACGTTCACTCTTATCTCCAGTGATACTCTTCTGAGCAACGTAAAAGCGCTCGCATGTGTTACAAAATCTTTTCCAGCTCTCATTTGGGGTCAGATTATTGTCCGGGAGGAAATTAGCAATGCTATAAAGATCGTTCAGAACGCTACTTCTTATTTCAGGAGAGGCGCACTCAATAATTTCAGAGGTGGATATTGTATTTTTAATTTTATCTCTATTATCCGTGATATTTCGTGATCCTGCTATATTTGGCTGCTGGTGGTTTTCTCTATAGTATTGCAGCAAATTTTCCCATTGTAAGTTTGTAAACGAGAAAGTTTCAGTCTTGTTATTGTTATCCTGTATTGTTAATTGATTTTCTACTGGGTCAAAAGAAATCATGAAGTTATTCAGGTGTTGATATTGATGAGTGGCATCTAATTTCACTTCAAATGAATTTGAACTTTTGCAGGCATGTTTTAAAAACTTATCACAGGGAAGGTGTTGATCTTTATCTACGTGTTGTGGGTCATTGTGCAAAACAGAGAAAATACTCTCTTTCAAATTTTTCTTGTCAATATAGATTGGTAGTTGCGCTTTTTGTTCCATTATTTTAATAAACTGCTGCAGTTGCTCGGTTTTAACATTGCAACTATGACTTATATCTTTGTGTTTAACAGTTAATACGCTTTCATTATCATCTTGTCGATTAAATATTATTTTTAGATCGCCAACTTCAAACTTATGTAAATCATTTCTTTTAGTAATGGCGATGATTTGCTCTGTTGTTGATGAATATCGATTTAAGGTTAATTCGAGATTATCGGGATTAGAGATAAGGTGAATAAAAAGATTCAGTACACGCTTAATCAAACCGTCATTCAAATGATTTATATCATAATTAATTTGTTTTTGTATGGTTTCAATTTCCGTGTTAATATCAAATGGTTGGTTGTTTTTTTCATGGCAAGCTTTTAGTCCCGAATACATGCCGAGTGTTGGGAAAATATCCTGGTATATGTTTAGGGAGCCCATATTTTTATCCTTGAATTGTGAAATGTTCTTCTAAATCTAAAATAATCAGGGGGATGGGTAAAGATAAGCTTCACGCTGAAACTTATCTTTATCATAACCACACCCGGTAATCATTTTATTTCTCTATGTATAATTATGGTTTAAGTATAATACAATGTATATTGTATTTTAGACGCGCAATAGTAAGGTGCTATCAAAAATCGCTCATTTTGTGGATGGGAAATATTTCACATCAGGCGAGATATTTAATACAACTTCCTTCATGCAGGATTATGTGCAGCCAAATATCCGGGCGTTATATTTAAAGGTCTTATTGCCTGGTTGACGCTTCTGAATCGTAATGCACCACGCACTGCCAGTCGCTGCCCTGCTGGCAATATATCGCTTCGGTCTGCCCAGGGATCACCCATTGTATTTCCTCGCCGGGGGGACAGGTCAGCCAAATGCATAACCCGCAGCCGCCGCGTAAATCACGGGGAATATCGCTGACGCGAAAAGTCATGCCCGCTGCCTGCAACGCCTTGCGGGTTTGTATGACGCCGACCGTGGAGTGAAATAAAAATAAAAACTCTTTCATCGGCGTGTCCTCACTCGTTGACCAATTACCGCTGCGCCAATTGCGCCAGCAAATTGCGCATCAGGATGGGTATTTACCGGCATTCCCAGATGAGATTCCAGCATCAGGGCAAACGTCTGGCAATGACTAACGCCACCAGTAAACAGAATCGGCGCTTCACAGGAGAGACGAGCAATGAAATTGGCACTCCGCCGCGCCATCGCGTTAATCACTCCAGCGAGAATCGCTTCTGGCGCGACGCCCGCTGAGCGCAGGCTGATCACTTCTGATTCGGCAAACACCGTACACATACTCGTGATCGCGTGCGGCGTGACATTTTCGGTAATGCTGTCGAGTTGCTCGACGCTGGTGCCAAGCGTGCGCGAGATCACTTCCAGGAAACGCCCGGTGCCCGCCGCGCATTTGTCATTCATCAGGAAATCGCACAGGTTACCGTCATCATCAAGCTGAATCACTTTGCTGTCCTGACCACCGATGTCGATTACCGCGCGCGTTGCTGGCGCAAGAAACCGTGCGCCCAGCCCGTGACAGGAGATTTCCGTTACCTGTTTATCGGCAAAATCCACCAGTTGCCGCCCGTAGCCGGTGAGCGTCAGAAACGGCGTTGTCTCTAACCCTTCGCGCAGAGTTTCCCAGGCTTCAGTAATTGCTGTTGCCGGGCGAAAGGGGGTTGGAACGAGGAAACGGCGCGTAATCACGCCGTCTGCCAGTAAGATCCCTTTGGTGGCGGTTGAGCCAGAATCAATGCCAATCGAATATGTCACTGCCACTCCTTACAGCATCTCAATAAAGGCCGCGACACGGGTACTGAGCTGCCCGACATCCGAGGTGGAGTAGTCTGTTTCAATAGCGATATAAGGAATGTTGTGCTGCTGGCGCACATGACGTTTAATCGCCAGCGATTCCACCGCGTAGGTATGGCACGCCTGCAAAATCACATCAACTACGCCATCGACCTGATATTCTTCAACCATCTGGCTGAGCATTTGCAGGCGCTGATCGTTCGGCGAAACACAGGAGCAGCCAATCGCCAGATATTTATCCGCCAGCGCGTCGTAGACATCGCCCGTTTCTGCCACGCATTGCTCGGTCGCTTTCGCCCCGGTGCAGTTTTCATAACCGACAACCCAGCCGCCATTCTCTTCAATCGCGCGCACTACTTTCTCTGCTGCGCCGCCAATTGGGCTGCCGGTGATTAAAATGCGTGGACGCGGGTCCAGTCGCTGGCCTTCTTCCCACTGCTGACGAACGCGGGCGGTCATTGCATCCAGTTCATTGATCAACGCTTCTTTGTCAAAACGGAAGGTTGCGCCGTAGACCACTTTCAGAATGTCGCTACCGCTAAGCGCCGGAGGATTTAACTGCCCAAGATGATAAAAATTGGCCAGTGCGCGACGTTCGCGGTTTTTCAGCGCAATGGCATCGCGCAGAGCATCTTCGCTAATCTCGTGCCCAAAACGTTCTTCTACCGTTTTTTGCAAGCGCAGCATTTCTGCTTTCCATAACGCGCGTGAGGCATCGTCCTCAACGCTGTTTGGCAACTGCATCACATGAACGGGCTTAAACTCCGCCATGTATTCATACATTTTCTTTTTGCCGTCGCAGGTGGTTTCACCGACCACTAGATCAGAAAAGTAGAAGTAGGGGCATTTATCGGTTTTGCCGAAGCCGTAGCTGCTTTTAATCAGCGGGCAGAGGTTGCGCGGCAGATCTTTCTCGGCTTCTTCAATGGTTTCATCAGAGGTGGAACAGAGCGAAACCACAACTGCACCGGCTGCCATCGGGATCTCTTGCGGCATAAAGGTGCAGTAGGTGCCAACCAGCGGAATGCCGCGCTCCTTGAGATCCATGACGGTGAGAAAGCCTTTCTGGCGAGCTTCAGAGAACTGATCGAAAATGGCGGGTAGATCGGTGACAAGTGACATGATTTTCCTTCCCCGTACCACGGGAGATAATGAAAAGAGGCCACATTATTACCATTCTTTTAGTGTGGTTTGTTTGATCTCTCTCGCGGTTAGCCACTTAGTTTTTCATGGATTTCTAAAAATTGCCGAGGGGGAACAAAGCCGGGAGCTGCGACAGCAAATACAAAATCAGCCCAATACATCCGCCAACCAACGTACCGTTAACACGAATAAACTGCAGATCTTTGCCAATATTTAACTCAATTTGCCGCGACATATCCCTGGCATCCCAGCTTTTTACCGTATCGCTGATGTGGCGCGTCAGGAATGCGGAAAACTCAGGCGCGACGCGGTGCGCGGCTTGTTCCAGATGACCATTTAACGACGCCCGCAAGGCATCATCGGCAATTAACGTTTCACCAAACCATTGACCCGCCCGCGCGATACGTTCTTTAACGCGAGAATCTTCACTGTTGATATCCGCTTTCAGCCATTCCCGCAAATCCCCCCACAATTCACTGAGATAGCGGTTAAAAGCTTCATCTTCTTTCAGATAGCTTTTTACGGCATCGGCTCGCGCTGCCATTTCAGGATCGTTTTTCAGCTTGTCGATCAGGGCAAAAGTGGCGCGATCAAATGCATGGCGGATCTGATGCGCACGATCGCGACTAATATCATCAAGCAAAGAATTCACCGCGTCAGAAACTAACTCCGCGCTATGTTCGCCCAGCCATTCAGTGGGCAAAATTTTGGCTTTTAGCGGATGCTCGCTCTCCAGCCAGCGAACAATTTGCTGGGCGATAAACTTGCGCGATTTATCGCGCTGGAGCAGGGCGATCAACTGTGCGATCAGCGTATCGAGCAGCACCTGATGACGATCGTTTTTGGTCATACTCTCCAGCATCAACGCACTGGTGCCAGAAAGATCAACCTTATCAATCGCCCGGTGGACCGCGCGCTTAAGCAGGCGCTGAATACGCGCATCATCGGTCAGTTCAAGAAAACCACTCATGATCTGCAACAGATGCTGACCAACGCGGCGGGCGTTTTCTGGCTGACTAAACCAGTTGCCAATCAACAACGCCGGTTCGTGACGTCGAATCAATGCCACCAGCGATTGGGTATCGAGAAATTTTTCCTGCACGAACTGACCGAGATTTTCGCCAATCCGGTCTTTATTACGCGGGATAATCGCCGTATGACGAGAAATGATCGGAATCGGCACGCGGCGAAACAGCGCCACCACCGCAAACCAGTCCGCCAGCGCGCCGACCATCGCCGCTTCAGCAATCGCCTTCACGCCGCTCACCCAAAAATTGGGCGGCAAAAACAGCGTAACGACAAAGGTAGCAGCGGCGATAAGCAGTAAAGAGAGCGCCAACATTTTGGCGCGTCTGAGTTCAATGAGTTTATTCATAACGTTAAGAATAGAGCCTGACGGCAGGATCGCGCAAAAATCACCGCTCCTCCGCCAGCTCGGCAGCCTGATGTTGGCGCACGCGATTAAGCAATCCGGCCAGGGTGAAAACGACGATAACGCCTGCCACAACGGCTAACAGATGAAACTGCAAGCGACCGCCGTTAAACCACAGCCAGCGGCCGATTTCGACCGAGACAGACATCACCATCAGGATCACCATATTTAGCGATGCGGAGATGGTCCCTTTCGGTAAGTTATTGGAAAACAGCGTAAAGCGGAATAAGGTCGGGAAAATCAAACCAATCCCGAAAGCATACAGACTGGTGCCCAGCACCGACCACAGCCAGACGTGCGGCGACAGCAGATTGCCGATAATCAACAGCGCGAGGCCAACCAGTTGAAGGGGGACGGCACGCCAGATAAACCGCGGTTCGGTCGGATCTTTAACGAAACGCGCCACGATGGCATTCGCGACAATCACCGCGCCGAACACCGGAACCTGTGTCCAGGCGAACTGCGAAGTTGTTAAGCCGCCTGCATCGATAAGGATCACCGGCGAGACAGCCACCCAACTCATCATCGGGATATAGCTTAAAGAGATGGTTGCTGCGCCAAAGAGGAACAGCCGATTGCAAAAGACATTACGAAAATCGCGCAAGACGCTTTTGGCGCTAAATGGAACCGCGCCGCGCTTCACCGTCTCTGGCATCGCCAGCAGTAAGCCAACAAATGAGATAAAACCCATAATCGCAATGATGGCAAAAAGGACTTTCCAGTGTACAAAGTGCATCAGAGCTGCGCCGGAAAGCGGGCCGATAATCGGCGCAATCAGTACGATGGAGGTGATAATCGCCATCAACCTGATCCCTTTTGTCTGACCGAACGCCTCCTGCACCGTGACATAACCAACGGTGGCAATAAAACAGATACTGGTGCCCTGAATTGCACGCGCGATAAGAAACTGTGTCATAGACGTTGTGAACATTGTCGCGGCGCAGGCAAGGGTGAAAATTAACGCCCCGGTAATCAGCACCGGCCTGCGGCCAATTCTGTCGGAAAGTGGCCCCAGCAGCCACTGTAACGCCATACCGCCAGCAAGATAGAGACTGACGGCAGCCGGGGCCAGACTGACATCGGCATTAAAATCACGGACCACATTAATGATCCCTGGCTGGATCAGGTCCGTCGACAGATACGCAGCAAAGTCATACAAAATCAACGCCATCGGGAAAAACAGCGTGGCGGCATGGCGGGCAAAAAAACGTGGCATAACAAACAACTCCTTGTCCGGAGAACCCCAATGGGGAAAACGAAATTCAATACCGTTGGTAATGACGAAAGGCAGGCGAGAAGGACAAATGTACTGAATTTCATGTAATCAACCGCACTGCCTGTGAACACACAGACAGAGAAATACCTTCTGACTCCAGGTCAGAATGTATAACGATTACAAATAGTCATCAGCACATTACACCTCTTGAATTGATGGGTTGCATAGAAAATATACACCTTAAGTGTAATTAAAATTTGCGGTTAATCAAAAGAGCGCGGTGGAAAGGGGGAATATCTGCCGGGTACAGGAAATGTAAAATGCGAGCCTGTTTCCGGAAAAATGTATCGTTTGCAGAAGAATAAAAATAGCCTGGAAAGCACCTCGGGGAATGGGAAATTGCCGGGTGAGAATGGTTTTGTTAGTCGCTACAGTCGGGCCATCTTATCTACAGGTGACGGATCGCCATGACAAACTTCACAACCAGCACGCCGCATGACGCATTATTTAAGTCCTTTCTCACGCACCCTGACACCGCGCGGGATTTTATGGAGATCCACTTACCCAAAGATTTACGTGAACTGTGCGATCTCGACAGCTTAAAACTGGAATCCGCCAGCTTCGTCGATGAAAAATTGCGGGCGCTACACTCCGATATTCTGTGGTCGGTAAAGACCCGTGAAGGCGATGGCTATATTTACGTAGTGATTGAACATCAGAGCCGCGAGGATATCCATATGGCCTTTCGCCTGATGCGATATTCCATGGCGGTGATGCAGCGCCATATCGAGCATGATAAACGCCGGCGGCTACCGCTGGTCATCCCGATGCTGTTTTATCACGGTAGCCGTAGTCCTTACCCCTGGTCCCTGTGCTGGCTGGACGAATTTGCCGACCCGACTACCGCACGGAAACTTTATAGCGCAGCGTTCCCGCTGGTGGATGTCACTGTCGTGCCAGACGACGAGATTGTGCAGCATCGCAGAGTCGCCCTGTTGGAGTTGATCCAAAAGCATATTCGCCAGCGCGATCTGATGGGGCTTATCGACCAACTGGTAGTATTACTGGTTACAGAGTGTGCTAATGACAGCCAGATAACTGCGCTGTTAAATTACATTTTACTGACTGGCGATGAAGCGCGTTTTAAGGCGTTTATCAGCGAACTTACCAGGCGAATGCCACACCACAGGGAGCGAATAATGACAATTGCAGAGCGAATTCATAATGATGGATGGCTGTTGGGAAGGGAGAGGGGCAGGAAAGAAGGGAAAGTAGAAGGGGAACGGAGCCTCCTCCGATTATTGTTGCAGAATGGGGCCGATCCTGAATGGATACAACGATATACCGGACTTTCGGCAGAGCAAATGCAGGCATTAGATCAGCCCTTGCCTGAAAGCAAGCGCGATCCTTGGATCGAGTACTAATCAGAGACTGATGACAAACGCAAAGCTGCCTGATGCGCTACGCTTATCAGGTCTACATAACCCATTCAATATATTGAACTTTAAAAATTTTGTAGACCTGGTAAGGCGTTCACATGGCATCCGGCATGAACGAAGCGCATTTTGCCTAAGCCATGCTGGAACGTGGAGATGACCCTGCAAAGTTAAAACGAGTCACACGCTATTCGTGAGAGGAAATCAGGGGGCTCGCCACTATTTCGAATTCATTCCATTGCCCGATACACTGCCTCGCCAATTTGCTTCAGTGCTTCGCGATAGGTTTCGCTGAGCGGCAAAGCGCAGTTGATGCGCAGACAATTACGGTATTTGCCGGAAGCTGAGAAAATCGAGCCTGCCGCCACCTGGATTTTCATGCGGCACAGCTGCCGCGCGACGCAGACCATATCGACCTGTTCAGGCAATTCTATCCACAGTAAAAATCCGCCTTTCGGGCGCGTAATACAGATTTCGCAGGGAAAATATTCCCGTATCCAGCAGGTATAAAGCGCCAAATTGCGCTGATAAGTCTGCCGCATCCGCCGGATATGGCGATGATAGTGACCTTCCAGCACAAACGTTGCCGCCGCCATTTGCGTGGACGGTACATTAAAGCTGCTGATGGCGTATTTCATATGCATCAGTTTATCGTGATAACGCCCCGGTGCGACCCAACCCACGCGCAGGCCAGGTGCAATGCTTTTACTGAACGAGCTGCACAACAGCACTCGCCCGTCGATATCCCAGGAATGAATGGTCCGCGGGCGCGGATACTCCGTTGCCAGTTCGCCGTAGACATCATCTTCAAAAATCACAATATCATGACGCTGAGCGAGAGAGAGAACGGCCCGTTTGCGCGCGTCCGGCATAATAAATCCCAGCGGATTATTACAGTTTGGCACCAGAATGATGCCTTTAATCGGCCACTGTTCCAGCGCCAGTTCCAGCGCTTCAACGCTGATGCCTGTTTCTGGATCGGTTGGGATTTCAATCACTTTCACGCCCATGCCACGCAGCATCTGCATCGAACCGTAATAACAGGGGGATTCGACCGCGACAATATCGCCCGGTTTACACACCGCCATTAACGCCAGCGACATCGAGTTATGGCAGCCGCTGGTGATGATGATGTCATCGGCGGTGACCACCGAGCCACTGTCGAGCATCAGGCGGGCAATCTGCTCCCGCAACACTCGCTGACCGGCTAACAAGTCATAACCGAGAACGGTTTGCAGATTATGCTGCACCACCCGGCTTAGCTCCCGCCAGAGCGGTTTCAGGCTGGGCGTTTCGACATCCGGCGTGCTTTTGCTTAACGGGACAATGGAACTGTCGCTATGCGCCTCCAGCATGTCCAGCACCTGATCCCACTGGGTTATTTCCACCGGGCGCTGCACCGGACGCGTCATTGGCGGTACTGGCGGCTGGGCTTTACGTTGTGCGACAAAATAACCCGAACGCGGCTGCGGAGTGATGAGCTTCATCGTCTCCAGCGTCTGGTACGCTTGCTGCACGGTGCTGATGCTGACGCCGTGCTCCTGACTTAAGCTGCGCACCGACGGCAATTTCTCCCCGTGACGATACAGCCCTTGCTCAATCCGCTCGGCAAGCAAAGTCGCCAGATGTTGATAACGCGTCATGCTGTATTCCTTCTTTGGACCATACAGAGAGAAAAACCGGTACAGATGAGGCTAAAAAACCGGATGCAGATGCTGTTTTAACCTGTCTGTATGTTAAATAAAACTAATATTTGCATCTGTATTGTGAACTGCCAGAAGGCGGATGATGAAGCCTCTGAAAGATGAGGAGGCAGCAGATGGAATTTCACGAAAACAAAGCTAAAGCACCGTTTATTGGACTTGTGCAACTCTGGCAGGCAGTGAGGCGTTGGCGGCGGCAAATGCAGGCCCGGCGGGTGTTACAGCAGATGAGTGATGAGCGGTTGAGGGATATTGGGTTACGCAGGGAGGATGTGGAGTGAGGGGGCAGTTCGTCGCGGATAAACAGGATTTCTCTATAACCTCCACAAGGAAGTGGTTATTATTGCGAAATCATCGCTTCACGGAAAGACGTCAGAATGAAAGCTACAGAAGCCCGCCTACTCGATTTTTTAAAACGTTCGCAGCAGTTTGTTATTCCCATTTATCAACGGACTTATTCATGGACAGAACAACAATGTCGGCAACTTTGGGACGACATCATTCGTGCCGGAAAGCGTGACGATATATCAGCGCATTTTATCGGTTCGGTTGTTTATATTGAGCAGGGGTTGTATCAGGTTTCTGGTATTTCTCCGTTACTGGTCATTGATGGTCAACAAAGGCTGACGACCGCAATGTTGCTGATTGAGGCTTTATCGCGTCATCTTGGCGAAGACGAAGTTTTTGATGGCTTTTCAGCAATGAAATTGCGTAATTATTATTTACTCAATCCTTATGAGTCCGGCGAGAAAGGATTTAAATTACTGCTGACCGAGACTGATAAAGACAGTTTGCTGGCGTTAATAAAACAAAGACCAATGCCAGAAAACTATTCCCATCGAATAATGGAAAACTTTACTTTCTTTGATGAACAAATTGCCAAACTCGGGGATGACTTGATTCCCTTATGTCGTGGGTTAGCAAAATTATTAATTGTCGATGTGGCGCTTAATCGTGGTCAGGATAATCCGCAACTGATTTTTGAAAGTATGAACTCTACCGGTAAGGCGTTAAGTCAGGCCGATCTGGTGCGCAATTTTATTCTGATGGGCCTCGAACCAGAGCATCAAACCCGGTTGTATGAAGATCACTGGCGACCCATGGAAGTCGCTTTTGGTCAGCAAGGTTACAGCGAATATTTTGACAGTTTTATGCGTCATTATCTGACGGTAAAAACGGGGGAGATCCCTCGGACAGATGAAGTCTATGAGGCATTTAAACTCCATGCCCGCAGCCAGAGTGTTGCTGAAAAAGGCGTAGATCGCCTGGTTGAAGATATTCACATCTACGCGGAGTATTACTGTGCAATGGCATTGGGAAAAGAAAGTGACAAATCGCTTGCTACGGCTTTTCAGGATTTGCGCGAGTTAAAGGTCGATGTGGCATATCCTTTCTTACTGGCGCTTTATCATGACTATAAAAATGGCGATTTGCCTCACGAAGATTTCCTGAGCATAATTCGTTTAATTGAATCTTATGTTTTCCGTCGTGCAGTATGTGCGATTCCGACGAATTCTTTGAACAAGACATTTGCCACTTTTTATAAAGTCATTAATAAAGAAAAATATCTGGAAAGTATTCAGGTGCATTTTCTGAACCTGCCTTCATATCGTCGTTTTCCCAACGATGATGAATTTAAACGGGAATTAAAAGTTCGCGATCTCTATAACTTCCGCAGTCGCAGCTACTGGTTACGACGACTGGAAAATGATAAACGCAGAGAGCGCGTGGAAGAGTTTACGATTGAGCATATTATGCCGCAGAACGAAAATCTGTCGGCTAAATGGCGCGAAGAGTTGGGAAGCGACTGGCAGCGTGTGCATAAAGAATTGTTACATACGTTGGGGAATCTCACTTTAACGCGCTATAACTCCCGCTACAGTGACAGACCTTTCGCGGAAAAACGCGATATTGAAGACGGCTTTAAGCATAGCCCGCTTTATTTGAATATCGGTCTTGGACAGTGCGAAAAATGGGATGAAGCCGCCATTCACGCCCGAGCCGATCGTCTGGCCGATCTTGCGGTTCAGGTTTGGCAAGCGCCTGCTCTTCCTGAAGAGGTTTTAGCTGTTTATCGGGCGCAGCCGGAGAACAAAACCAGTTACAGCCTGAGTGATTATCCTTTTCTTGCTGATGGTTCGCATAGCCGGGTGTTATTTGATCATCTTCGCGATGAAGTTATGCGCCTGGACGCAGGGATCACGCAGGAAGTATTGAAGCTCTATATTGCGTTTAAAGCTGAAACGAATTTTGTTGATGTTGTGCCGCAAAAAAGCCGACTGCGATTGTCGCTTAATATGCAGTTTCATGAACTGGTCGATCCGAAAGGTATTGCCAAAGATGTGACAAATGTTGGGCGATGGGGCAATGGCGATGTGGAAATTGGTTTCAGTGACCTCGCACAACTTCCTTACATTATGGGATTAATTCGTCAGGCATTTGAAAAACAGATGGAGAACGCGTTGGTATAACGTGGCGAATAATACCCGGTAGCACTGGCGCTACCGGGTCAATGTATCAGGCGACTTTCTGTTTACCCGCAATCACCCCAATAAATTCCCGCACCTGCTTTTGTTTACGCGCCGACAGCTTGCACACCTGGCGCAGCGACTGCATTAGCTCGCTCTCTTCGGGGGCGGGTGGTTGGGCGGTGAGGACAATACAGCCTTCCATCACTTTGACAGCTATCGCCGTGCCGGTGGCAAAACCGGCGGCTTCCAGCCACTGACCTTTCAGGGTGATGGCGGGAATACGGCTGTAATCCGGGTAGCGACTCGCATAACTCACGGTTAATTGACGGTTATTTGCCGGGGAGACTTCTGCTTCGAACGGTTGTGCAATAGAATGCGTGTCAGTCATAACTGCTATTCCTTGAAAATAGTGATTGTGATGAGCGGTGCGGGTGTGTTGGCGCACATCCGCACCGCGCTAAATACCTGGATATATCATCAGTAAATACAGGGAAAGTCCAGCTAAAAATTAATGAAAATAAGATAGAAGTTAGCGTGAAATATAATTTTTGGTGATGTGAATAAAGCGGCTATTGAGCCGCTTTATTGGTTTTATGAGGGCGAGAAAATTAGTTTATCGCCGCGTTAGTCAGTGCGTCTGCAAGGTGCAGTTGGGTTTGTTGGGCGGTTTTTATACGAGTTTTAAGCTTATCGCATAGTTCATGAAGTAAACCTACTTGTGAAAATATTCTATATTGTTCAGTTAATGGTGGGCATGGGAATGAATACAACATTACACTATTTGCTGATAGGTTGGGTTGTGCTGAGCCATTATCAAAGCGGTAAATCTGTGAGCGCCCAAATGGACTGGTTAAATAATTATAAATATACCCTCCCATTTCTGTGATAAATGGTCTAATGATCATTAGTGATGAGGCAATAGCTCCTGTTTCATAGGGGGTTACAAAGGCAGTTTTACCAAAAGTTGCTCCTCGTAGGCAATAAACCAAATCACCTTTTTGAATTTTCCCACTTCTTAATTCATTAAATTTTCCTTCGGTTATAAAATTCATTTCTGTAACCGTAAGTGTACCATTTTTTTCTATATGTCCAGTATTGATCCAAGGAATACCTTGAGAAACATACTCATTTTTATTGGGATAATTACTTCCACGATCGCCATTTATAAACTCTGATGTTAAACCAAATTTACACCACTCCCACCCTTCCGGCAGTTCAAACGGTTTTTCCTCATTGCTAATTGGCGGTAGTGGTTTTTGTTTTTTTATTTTCCCTTCTTTCACCAGTTGAGCTTTTTCCTGCGCAATTCGTTTGAGCAGTTCAGAGGCGGGTTCGTCATTCGGATCCTGCGGCACAAGTTTACCCATTACGGCCAGTTGAAGAATGGTCTGTTTTAACGCATCCACGCTGGCTTCGGTGGTAAATAGGGTGTCGAAATGCTCGCTAATACGCGCCCAGTTTTCAGCCAGTTCCTCGGCGTTTTGGCTGTCTGTAAGCGTTCCCAACAGGGTTTCAACCAGTTGCTGATGTGCGTCCAGACTGGTCAGGGATTGCTGTTCCAGTTGGTCGCAGAGAACTGTAAGTTCTCTGATTTTTCTGACAATTTGTTGTTGTTCATTTATAGGCGGTAAAGCGATTATCTGTTGTTCCATTTTTTCTTTAGTCATATGGAGCATTGCAATACCGTTACCTTGCGATTTTATTTTATCTGTAATGGATAAAAGAAAATCATGTATAAAATATTTGTTTGAGTACTCTTCTGCAAATAAATTTAATTTCCATATATGGTAGTGATAAATTACTTTTTCTCCTGTCCAAATGAATGGCCCAAAAGATGCGGACCAAGCGTATATTAAATCACCATTATTTATATATTTGTTTTCGTCTAATTGGAGGTCAGAGTAATACCACTCATTTGATGTGAATAGATTACCAACACGCAGCAAAGGAGTGCCTGTTTGAAGCATTTCATGTTTTTTATATGCTCGACCGTTAATAACCTCCATGAGATCTGCAACCCGCACCCACTCCCATCCCTCCGGCAATTCAAACGGCTTCTCTTCCTCGCTAATTCCTGGCAGTGGTTTTTGCTTTTTAATTTTACCTTGCTTCACCAGCTCTGCTTTTTCCGCAGCAATACGCTTCAGCAGCTCCGACGCCGGTTCATCATTCGGATCCTGCGGCACCAGTTTACCGCGCACCGCCAGTTCCAGAATCAGCTCACGCAATTTCTTAATGCCATACAAATCAATTTTACCGGAACTGCCGCGCCCGGCGGTGGAACGGGTTTGCAACGCCGAGGTCCAGGTTTCCATATGATCAACGATCAGCTTTTCCACACTCATCAGTTAACCTCCTTGCCAGACAGCGCAGCGCCAAGAATATCGCGCAGTTGATTACGCAGCGTCTGGATCTCCGCCTGCTGTTTTGCATACTGCGCTAACAGTTCGTCCGGGTCATGGCTGACGGTTTCCGCCTGATGTGGGTTTTTAATATCCAGATTGAAGTTACGCGCAATCACGTCATCAATGCTGACTTTCCACGCTTGCTCATTCTCGATGCGGCTGGCAAAACCATCGGCCTCGTTACCCCACCAGTCAATCTCCGCCTGAAACTCTTCGAACTTCATCGGCTTGGTTTTACTGTAATTTTTCACGCCCGCCGGATACGGATGCTCATAGAACCAAATCTCTTTGGTTGGCTGACCTTTGGTAAAAAACAACAGGTTGGTTTTAATGCCGGTATAGGGGTTAAACACACCATTCGGTAAACGCACGATGGTATGCAGATTGCACTCTTCGGTAAGCAGCTTTTTGATTTTGGTTTTAACGCCTTCGCCAAATAGCGTGCCATCCGGCAATACCACCGCCGCGCGACCGTTTTTCGCCAGTACTTCCACAATCAGTTGCAGAAACAGATCCGCTGTTTCGCGGGTTTGCATCTCTGCCGGAAAGTTCTTCTCAATACCGTCTTCTTCCGTGCCACCAAACGGCGGGTTGGTAACAATGACATCCAGTTGCTCATCCCAGGAGGAAAGCGGTTTGTTCAGGGTGTTGTCGTGACGAATTTGTACAGGCACTTCAATGCCGTGCAGCAGCATATTGGTGGTCGCCAGCAGGTGCGGAAGCTGTTTTTTCTCGACACCGTGGATCTGTTGTTGCAGCGTCTGATGATCGGCGACGCTCTTCACGTATTTGTTCTTTACATGATCGAACGCGCAGGCAAGAAAACCGCCCGTACCGCAGGCCGGGTCCATAATGGATTCGCCGAGTTTCGGATCAACGCGATCCACCATAAAGCGAGTGACGGCGCGTGGCGTATAGAATTCGCCAGCATTGCCCGCAGATTGCAGATCTTTAAGGATCTGTTCGTAAATATCACCAAACAGATGGCGTTCGCTGGCGCTGGTAAAGTCAATTTCGTTCAGCTTGTTGATCACCTGGCGCAGTAGCGTACCGTTTTTCATATAGTTATAGGCATCGCTGAACGCCTGCTTCACCACGTAGCCGCGTGGGTTTTTATCGATAGGCGCAGTGAGGTTTTTCAACGCCGGGAACAGATCATCATTAACGAATTCCAGCAGGGAATCACCGGTAATGCCCTGAGCGTTTGCGGCCCAACTGCGCCATAAATAACGCTGTGGGATCGGATATTGATAGTTATCCTGCTCCAGTTCCAGCGCCTCTTCCTGGGCATCGAAGATTTTCAAAAACAGCAGCCAGGAGAGCTGACCGAGACGCTGCGCATCGCCGTCCACACCGGCATCTTTGCGCATAATATCTTGTAATGATTTGATTACTGAGCTGATAGACATGTTGTATTCCATGAAAAACAAGGCCTTCTGCAACATGATGGTTGCAGAAGGCGCAAAAGAGAGTTGTTAAGCAGAGCGGGGCGGTAATTGGTAGATTTCGTTTTCCAGCTCGCTGAGCGCCTGATTATACCCGTTACGGTCGCCAAATCCGGTTTTAATAATCTCCGGTAAGGTGCCCATGCTGTCGAATGGCTTAAGTTTCAGCACCTGAATACTTTCGATCTCCTGTACGCCCGCATCGGCGTATTTATCCAGCAGATTATCGAGCACGGCTTGCGCTGCTTCAGAGTATTTTGTGAAGTAGTTCCGCTTGCGCACGTTCTCGGCGCGCTCTTTGCGGGTTAACGGCGGCTGACCATACACTACGTGGCAAAGCATGTCGAACGGGTCGAGATCTTTACCGACTTCTTCTGCCAGTACTTCCCAGATGATCCCCTGTTGTTCCAGCTCGTGAATGATCGCTTCTTTGCGATCGGCGTCCTGCCACTTGCGGGTAAAGTCATCCAGCGAGGCATATTCTTTGAGCAGTGTTTTGCGGGTGTAATCTTTAAAAGATTCGGTAACCAGTTTACCGTCGGCATCGTAATACTGAACACGCTGCGCAATAACGCCCACCGCTACACCGTTGACGTGAAACTTGCGGATTTTCTTCTCGTCTTCTTCCGGAAGTGGGCCGACATCATCGGTATCGGTAACCTGGTATGGTGGCGCAGGCGGTTCATCAACGCCTGTTACCTGTTCGTCGTCATGTTCGCTGATTTCTTCGAGTTTCTCTTCAAAATCAGATTCTGGGTCGGCGATATCCTCTGGCGTGGTATCCATGACTTTTTCGGGAATGCCATCGAAACGCTCATCGGCAAACAGTTCGGTGGCTTTTTTAAAGTCGAGGATGGTAAACCAGAGTTTGCCGTAACGTTCGTCGATGCGTGTACCACGACCGATAATTTGCTTGAATTTGGTCATCGACTGGATGTTCTGGTCCAGTACTACCAGTTTGCAGGTTTTAGCATCCACACCGGTGGTCATCAGCTCTGAAGTGGTCGCGATAACCGGGTACGGTTTTTTCGGGTTGATGAAGTTATCCAACTGAGCTTTGCCAATTTCATCATCGCCGGTGATTTTCATGACGTATTTGTCGTTCTTTTTCACCTGCTCCGGGTTGAGATTAACCAGGGCGCGGCGCATACGTTCTGCATGATCGATGTCGTTACAGAAGACGATGGTTTTATCCATCGGGTTGGTGCGCTTGAGGTAGTCGGTAATGGTTCTGGCAACCAGTTCTGTGCGTTCGTCGATTACCATCGTGCGATCGAAATCTTTCTGGTTATAGATACGATCGTCGATCACTTCGCCGTTTAAGTCAGTTTGCCCTTTGGTTGGGCGCCAGCCTTGCAGGTCTATATCAATATCAACACGGACAACTTTATAAGGGGCGAGGAAGCCGTCTTCGATCCCTTCTTTTAGTGAGTAGACGTAAACCGGATCGCCGAAGTAATCCGTGCTGGAGACTTCATGCGTCTCTTTTGGCGTGGCGGTTAAGCCAATTTGGGTGGCGGAACTGAAATAATCAAGGATCTCTCGCCAGGCGCTGTCTTCGGATGCGCTGCCGCGATGGCATTCGTCGATCACGATCAGATCGAAGAAATCTGGTGCGACTTGTTTAAACGCTTTTTGGTCTTCCTCCGGGCCAGTTATAGCCTGATAGAGCGCGAGGTGAATTTCATAAGCGGGATCAATGGTGCGTCCGCTGACTTTGGTCATTGCCGTACCAAATGGCTGGAAATCATTATGTTTGGTTTGGTCGACCAGAATGTTGCGATCGGCAAGGAACAAAATGCGTTTTTTATTTTTTGATTTCCACAGGCGCCAGATGATCTGGAATGCGGTATAGGTTTTCCCTGTTCCGGTCGCCATGACCAGCAGAACGCGGTTTTGCCCGTTGGAGACGGCTTCAATGGTTTTGTTGATTGCCTGAAGCTGGTAATAACGTGGTGATTTACCGCTGCCATCGTCGTAATAGTCCTGAGTAATCACCGGAAGCTGAGCTTGTGTGTATCCTTTCCAGAGGCAGAATTTTTGCCAGAGTTCAGCGGGGGAGGGGAAGTCATCCAGCGTTATTTGCTTTTCAAGGCATTCACCTTCGGCTGCGGTGGCGTCGCGGAAGATAAAGCCATCACCGTTGGTGGCAAAAACAAAAGGAACGTCCAGCAGGCGCGCATATTCAATGCCCTGTTGCATCCCTTTGCCGATTTCATGTTTGTTGGCTTTTGCTTCAATCACGGCTAAGGGAATGCCTGGTTTGTGATACAGCACGATGTCAGCAGATTTTACCGTTCTGCGTGCCGCAACTTTACCACGTACGATGACTTTACCGTCCCGGAGTTTGACCTCCTGTCTGATTTGCGTTGTGTTGTCCCAGCCTGCATTGAGAATGGCTGGCATAACGCATTTGGTAATGATGTCTGCTTCCGTCAGGTTACTTAGGTTCAGTTCCGCCATGGGGTATTCTCGCTTTTATCAGGACGATTCTGATTGTACATAAAATCAATAGCCTGGCTATGATTTAGGGCGGTGTTTCAACGTAAAGTACGTAGCAGAGATCACATTGATATCTCTGTTATATCTTGCTTGAATTAATCTGGGCATATCAGAGACAGATAAACAGAAGTTACAGGAACCATATCAACTCTAACAAAATATATAAAAATCTTATAGTTGCGTTTCTTTCGAGCAAGAAAGATAATGTTATTGTTGATTGTTTGATTGGGTATATGAAATGGAAGCTAAAGAATGTAAGGTGCAGGATATCCTTACTGAAAACAAAAAGTTTATTATTCCTTCTTATCAGCGTCCTTACAGTTGGACGGTAGATAATGCAGAGCAACTCATTGATGATATTTATAAAAGCTCTCAATCAGAAGAGAATGAATATTTTATTGGGAGTATGATTTGTATCAATAAAGGGCAAAATCAGTATGAAGTTGTAGATGGACAACAACGTCTTACAACGTTAAGCATTATTGTCTCCGAGCTAAAAAAAATCATCCCGATTCAGGGGATAAAAGATGATTTGCAAAAAAGAGTTCTGCCTATTGATGTTTATTCTGATGAAACTGATGAACCAAGACTAATTGTTAGAAAAAAAGAGTATGATCTTTATAAATATTATATACTGCAGGATTCTAAAGATTATAAACCTGAAAAGCCATCGGATACTGAGTTAGTATTCATTAGCAACGCTGAAACAATTAGAGATTATTTGTTGCGGTTATCTGTTGATGAGTTGAAGTTGCTTGCTAAATATATTTTGCAAAATGTATATATCGTATTTGTGCAAACTGATGATTTCGCATCATCATTTAGACTCTTTAATGTATTAAATAGTCGAGGTTTACCTTTAAGTAATGCAGATCTTTTAAAAAATGCACTGTTTGAATCAGCTTCTACGCATAATAAAAAATCAGAGCAAATAGAATCAGCATGGTCGCAAATTGAAGATATGGTTGGAGTGAGACGGCTTGATAAATTTCTTACTCTTCATAAGCTTTCCGAGAAAAAAGATCGTGACAGGGTATTACAAAAAGGTTTTGAAGCTTTTATTGAAAATCTCCAGCAGCAATTTGATGGAGATGCTATTGCTATGTCACTGATGTTGGTTAATTCTGCAAAAAATTATACTAAGATTTTAGAGAATGATTTTGAACACCCTTCAATACGACGAAAAATAGCATCGCTAAGTAATTTAGGGGTAGATGAGTGGATTCCTCCGGTTATGGCATTCATGAATCGAATGGCTCGTACAGAAGATTTTAATTTAGATGATTTTTCTCAATTTATTACCGCCTTTGAGAAGGTATATATGCATGGGTGGTTAAAAAAACAAATTAAAAGCCAAAGAGAAATGGTTTGTTATTCAGCTCTGGTAGCAATAAATAATGATATGCCTTTTGATTCTGTGATAAATCAGATAAACCAACATGCAGATAATTCAGGTTTTATAGCTGCTCTGGATGAAGATTTATATGAGCCTCGTCCGAATCAAGTGAACTTAATAAAAGCAATTTTGCTTCGCTTAGACATGGAGCAACAAGATGAGAGCGTGATTAAAACCTATACGGGGAGAATCACAATTGAGCATATTCTTCCTCAAGCATTAGTTAATGAATACTGGATTAATAGATTCCAACCTCAAGAGCATGTCTACTGGCTGCATAAAATAGGTAATTTAACACTCATAAGTGGTTCCAAAAATTCTGAAGCACAACACTATGATTTTATCAAAAAGAAATCTATTTATGAGAAACTTAATAGTAAAAGCTCTTTTGATTTAACAAAAGATGTTTGTAATTCTTCAGAATGGGGATTGGCTGAACTGAAAATGAGACATGAAAAAATGAAAACGCAATTGAAGAAGCTTTGGTTGGTCTGACATATCTAAAGAGTTCCACTTGTAATAATGTTGCGGTGGAACTCTCAAAAAGTTGATCTTTCCCGAACTTACTTCCTCAACCCAGCAAACGCCGCCCGAATCTTATCCTCCGGCAGCTGAATCCCGATAAACACCATCGTGCTATGCGGTTTTTCATCGCCCCACGGGCGGTCCCAGTCGGCGCTGTAGAGGCGCTGAACGCCCTGGAACAGCAGGCGGTTAGGTTCGCCGTCAATCCACAGCATCCCTTTGTAACGCAGCAGTTTATCTGCCGATTCCAGCAGCAGGTTTTCCATCACCCGAGAAACTTCGCTGATATCTACCGGGTAATCCAGTTCCACCACAATCGACGAAATATCGTTTTGTTTGTCCGCGATAAAGTGGAAACGTGGCTTGGTGCTGACCACGTTCTCTTCCAGCATAAAACCGTTGGTGTTGAATAGCAGGCCCAGGTCGATATCGCCGTGGGTGACGGTGTAGACCGGTGCACGGGCGTTGATGCGCGCCAGGCGTTCACGCAGTTTCTCTGCTTCGCCTGCGACGTCGGTTTTAGTCAGCAGAATACGGTCGGCGTAGCCAACCTGGGACTGGGCGATGGTGAACTGGTTCATCTGCTCATCGGCATGTACCGCATCCACCAGCGCAATCACCCCGTCCAGCAGGTAGCGCTGGCATAAAATCTCATGGGAGAAAAAGGTCTGAATAATCGGGCCGGGATCGGCCATGCCGGTGCATTCAATGACCAGACGGTCGAACTGAATATTGCCCTTGTCGAGATTATCCAGCAGGTCGAGTAGCGCGTCCTCCAGCTCGTTGGAGCGCGAACAGCAGATGCAGCCGTTGGTCAGCGTTTTGATCTGCGTGGCGCGGTCGCCAATCAGTTGATCATCAACGGAGACTTCGCCGAATTCGTTTTCAATCACGGCAATCTTGTAGCCGTGTTGTTCGTTAAGAATATGGCGCAGCAGGGTAGTTTTGCCCGCGCCTAAAAAACCGGTGAGTAGGGTAACTGCAATCGGGTTCATGCTCTCTCCATTAACAACAGCGCATACCGCCTTTACCATCGCCGCCGTAGCGCGCGTTCTGGCGTTCGCGGAAGAATTCTTCATAGCTCATGTACGGCTTGTCGGGATGGTTGGTCTTCATATGCTCGACGTAGTTGTCATAGTCTGGAATGCCAATCAACATCTTCGCCGCCTGGCCGAGATATTTTTTTGCCTGTCCTAAGTTACCAAACATAGTTCACTCTGATAAGAACAAAGCCCCGCCGAAGCGGGGCTAAACACGGTTAGTGGTGCGAAGAGATCTTCACGCCGCCTTCCGGGATTGGAACGTACGGTGTTTCTTTGTCAGTACGTTTGTCGCTGTTACGCACCTTCAGCCAGGTTTTGAAACCGTAGAAGATGATGCTGTACACCACAATCAGGAACAGAATACTCAGGCCTGCGTTGGTGTAGTTGTTCACAACGATGTGGTTCATGTTGGCAATCTGCTGCGCCGTCAGGTCAGTACCGTTAGCAATCTTCTCTTTGTACTGGCTTGCCATGTAGAAGAAGCCTTCCATCTGCGGGTTGGTGCTGAACAGTTTCAGACCCAGCGCCCAGGTGGTGCAGATAAGCAGCCATACAGCCGGAACAACAGTTACCCAGATGTATTGGGTGCGCTTCATCTTAATCAGCACAACGGTGCCCAGTACCAGCGCTACGGCTGCCAGCATCTGGTTGGAGATACCGAACAGCGGCCACAGGCTCTTAACGCCGCCCAGCGGATCGACCACGCCCTGATACAGCAGGTAGCCCCACAGACCCACACAGCCCGCAGTACCGATGATACCAGCAACCAGAGAGTCGGTTTTTTTCAGGAACGGGATGAAGTTACCCAGCAGGTCTTGCAGCATAAAGCGACCAGAACGGGTACCCGCATCCAGCGCGGTCAGGATGAACAGGGCTTCGAACAGAATACCGAAGTGATACCAGAAGCCCATGTCAGCCATCGGCAGCACTTTGTGGAACACGTGAGCGATACCTACCGCCAGCGTCGGCGCACCACCTGCACGGTTCAGGACAGAAGGCTCACCAATGTCTTTCGCGGTTTGCAGGATCTGCTCTGGCGAAATCACGAAGCCCCAGGAGCTGACGGTCGCCGCCGCGTGTGCGGTAACGTCTTTCAACTGCGCCATGATGATCGGCGCGTTCTCGCCACCCATTTCATGCAGGTTAGGCATGGTGATGCCAAGGCCAGCAGGCGGGGTATTCATCGCGAAGTAAAGACCCGGTTCGATGATGGACGCTGCAACCAGCGCCATAATCGCCACGAAGGACTCCATCAGCATTGCGCCGTAGCCAATGAAACGCGCGTCGGTTTCGTTAGCCAGCAGTTTTGGCGTCGTACCGGAAGAGATCAGCGCGTGGAAGCCAGATACCGCACCACAGGCGATGGTGATGAACAGGAACGGGAACAGAGCGCCTTTCCACAGCGGGCCAGTACCGTCAATGTACTGGGTCATCGCAGGCATTTTCAGTTCCGGGTTCAGCACCACGATACCCAGCGCCAGGCCGACGATAACACCGATTTTCAGGAAGGTTGCCAGATAGTCGCGCGGTGCGAGGATTAGCCACACTGGCAGCAGTGCGGAAACAAACGCATAGCCAATCAGCGCGAAGGTAATGGTGGTGTCTTTAAAGGTCAGTGCCGGACCCCAGTACGGATCGTGTGCAATCACGCCACCGAAGTAGATAGAGGCAACCAGCAGCACGATACCAATGACAGAAACTTCACCCACACGCCCCGGACGGATAAAGCGCATGTAGATACCCATAAACAGCGCAATCGGTACGGTTGAGCAAACGGTGAAGACACCCCACGGACTTTCGGCCAGGGCTTTAACCACAATCAGCGCCAGAACGGCGAGGATGATGATCATGATTAAGAAACAGCCAAACAGCGCGATAGTCCCCGGAACTGGCCCCATCTCTTCTTTTATCATCTCACCGAGAGATGCGCCGTTACGGCGAGAGGAGATAAACAGCACCATAAAGTCCTGAACCGCACCGGCCAGTACTACCCCCGCCAGCAGCCACAGCGTGCCAGGCAGGTAGCCCATCTGTGCGGCGAGAACCGGACCGACCAGCGGACCAGCACCGGCGATAGCGGCGAAGTGGTGACCAAACAACACGTAACGGTTGGTCGGAACGTAGTTCAGACCGTCGTTGTTAATAACCGCAGGCGTCGCGCGCGTGGGGTCGAGTTTCATCACCTTCTGGGCGATGTACAGACTGTAGTAGCGATACGCCACCAGATACACCGACACAGAGGCGACCACGATCCACAGGGCGCTGACGTGCTCCCCCCGACGTAATGCAACTACCGCGAGGCAGAATGCACCGATGATTCCGAGAATCACCCAGGGTATGTGCTTGAATAGTTTTTTCGTATCCATAGTAAAACCTGGCATTTTACTCGTCGTCTTTTAGCTTACAGGTGCGGCAGTTGCGTTCGTTCACCCCTGTCACTTACTGTTGTAAGCTCCCGGGGATTCACTCACTTGCTGCCTTCCTGCAAACCAAAATTCATAGAGTAATTTGTTAATCATAGGCCGAAGCCGTTCTAGGTTTGCGTTGCGTTTGAGGAGGTAAATTGACCGCTATCCTGCAGTGATGTTGCCAGAGTTACGCGCGCGTAAAGTAAGGTAAATAACTGAGTGGTTATTTTAGGGACGTAAGCGGTCAGGAATGGCGGTGAGCGGTTGGGCAAGAATTATTCATCGGGTGGATATGTGATTGAGATCACAATAAAAATGCCCCTTCGACGAATACGTGAAGGGGCTGGAGCTTAAATCGCAGCTTCCATTTCCAGCATCACCGGATGGAAACGGCGTTTAAAGTAGATAAGTCCGTGACCTTCTGCACTGAGGATGATGTTTTTAATCTCCACCAGATACACCAGATGTGTGCCAATTGCCTGCACATCGCGGATCTCACCTTCAAGACTGGCCAGCGAACCTTTTAGCACCGGCTGCGCCAGCGGACCTTTTTGCCAGCATGAGAGGCTAAAACGCTCTTCCATCGCCATGCCTGTCATGCCCGCGAAGTGGCGTGCCATCAGTTCCTGCTCATGGTTGAGGACGTTGACGCACAACTTACCGTTGCCCTGAAAAACCGGGTTCATCGCACTGTTGGCGTTAATGCACACCATCAGCGACGGTGGTGTATCCGTGACCGAGCAGACAGCCGTTGCCGTAATCCCGCATTGTCCGGCGTCGCCCTCGGTGGTGATAATATTTACCGCTGCCGACAGGCTGGCCATCGCGTCACGAAAGCGCAGGCGTTGTTCATCTAATTGCATCTTAACCTCCTGCTGCATTATTTCAGCAGCTTATCCAGCATGTTGATATCGTCGTTGTTGTGCAGGTGCGGCACAGTCCAGCCGTTCTGGTCGTATTCCGACAGGCAGCGATCAACCATCGCCATCATCTTGTCCATATTGCCGGAGCTTTGTGCCTGGCGCAGACATTGCAGGCGAATCTCATCCTGGCTACCGGAGTAGTTGATTTCATACAGTTCGTGACGACCACCAAACTCGCTGCCAATGGCATCCCACATCAGTTTGAGGATCTTGATGCGCTGGACGTGATCCATACCATTCGAACCGCGCACATACTTCGCCAGATACTGGTCGATCTGCGGATTGTTCAGGTCACGGGCACTGGAAGGGAGATAGATCAGGCCACTGGTTACGTTGCGTTCGATAATGTTTTTGATCTTCGCGTAGGCCATTGGTGCCAGTACGCGATAGGTTTGCAGTGCGGCATGATCCGGTAAATAAGCACCGTTGACCCATGGTGTCGCTTCTGAACACATCGAGTCACTCAATGCCCAGAAGGTGTTGCGCCACGCCACCACTTCACCGAGATCGGCCTGCACACCACGGAACTCCAGGGTGCCGGTACATTCGAGAGATTTTTTCAGCAGTGCCGTAATGAAGTCGAGTTTCACTGCCAGGCGCACACAGGCTTGCAGCGGATACATACGGGCAAAACCACCTTCCATTGTCCAGCGACGGCAGCGATCGAAATCGCGGTAGATCAGTACGTTTTCCCATGGGATCAGCACGTTATCCATCACCAGAATCGCATCGTTCTCATCAAAGCGGCTGGAGAGCGGGTAGTCGTACGGCGAGCCGGTAGCACCCGCCACCATTTCATAAGAGGCGCGGGAGATTAATTTCACGCCATCGGCATCCATTGGCGCAACGAACATCAGTGCGAAGTCCGGGTTTTCGCCCATCACTTGTGCCGAGCCGAAGCCAATCATGTTGTAGTGAGTCAGCGCCGAGTTGGTGGCAACCACTTTCGCACCGCTGACGATAATCCCGGCGTCAGTCTCTTTTTCCAGCTTGATGTAAACGTCTTTCACTTTATCGGTCGGCAAATGACGATCAATCGGTGGGTTAACAATCGCGTGGTTAAAGTAGAGGCCAGTTTCCTGAATACGGGTATACCAGTTACGGGCGTTCAGCTCGAACTGACCGTAAAAGCCCGGATTCGCGCCCAGTGCGCAACCGAAAGCGGCTTTGTAGTCTGGGGTGCGGCCCATCCAGCCATAGCTCAGGCGTGACCACTCAGCGATGGCGTCGCGTTGCTGGCGCAGGTCGTCGGCACTTTTCGCCACGCGGAAGAATTTATGGGTATAGCCGCCGCTGCCGGTGTCGGTGTTCCAGCACAGAGAGTCCTGCATCTCCGGTTTGTGCAGCGCGTCGTACAGTTGGGCAACAGACGCTGCCGCATTACGAAATGCCGGATGAGTGGTGACGTCTTTCACTCGCTCGCCATAGATATAGATCTCGCGACCATCCTGCAGGCTTTTCAGATACTCTTCCCCAGTGAACGGACGTTGGGTACTGGCGCGGAAATCTTCTGGTTTCATGTCGACCTCTACAGTATTAATCGGAATACGATTGTTAATTTTGTGTGTTGTTTTTGTTATTCAATTGAAGCTTGCAGGGGCGATTACGGGAAGACACTTTTGGGACAATGGCTGGTACTTTTCAGGTCGGGTACGGTTTTGTGATCGAGGTCGCTTTTAGCTATTTTTGACGTTACTAAATCCCCTTGCTCCAGGCGGAGAAAGAGGAATAGCAGGTGATGCCTGGTTTCCCGTTAAGGCTAAGGGATTTTCACGTCACAGGTACTTTTTTGGCACGGTAAGCACTGGGCGAGCAACCGACTAAACGATTAAAAAAGCGCGCAAAATAAGCCGGATCCTTAAAACCGAGTTGCCAGGCAATATTGTTCACGGCGTTATCAGAAAACAGCAGCAGCCGCTTGGCTTCTCGCAGCTGCCTGTCGAAAATCAACCGTTTTGGCGGACGGTTGGCAAAGCGGCGGCAGATGTCCGTGAGGCGTGATTCGGTGATATGCAGTTCGTTAGCGTAATCCGGTACTGTCCAGTGCTGGTGAAAATGGCTTTCAATCAGCATATGAAAACGCTGGAACAGTTTTAATTCTCCGCGCATTCCGCTGGCGGCATGGTCGTCGAGTTTTGCGTTACGCAGCAGTAGGGTGAACACTGCCTGTGCCAGTAGCGTCAGGGTGTGTTCCCGTCCAGGCAGTTGTTCCACCGATTCCCGCTCTATCAGTTGCCAATAGTGTTCCAGCGCCGCCAGTTCGTCGGGTTTATCTGCCAGCGACAGGCAAATCCCCGGCAGGCCGAAGGTTTCCCGAGTGCCCGGATAAAGAACTTCCAGCAGGGGCCAGATCAGATCTTCCCGTACCGTCAACACATGACCGTCGGCGTCAGACTCCGTAATAAACGCATGAGGTACTGACGGCGGCGTCAGGACAAACAGGGGCGCTTCCACCGAGTAGCGATGATCGTCAAGCTGTAGCTCAATCTGTCCGCTATTGAGGAAATGCATCTGAAAGTACTGTTCGTGGCGATGTGGCAGCATATGGCGGCCAAAAAAGGCCGCCATGCGGGCGAAGGACTGATAATGCACATCGTCCGTGCCCAGGCTTTCATCGTACTCTTTGCTGATATCAATATTGGCAATCTGACGGTCACACATCGTCGTTCCTTACGGGGTCGCTCGCGGACGGGAGGACTGCATTGGAATTGCCCAGATAATCCCCGCACCAATCACCAGCAGCGCGGCAACAAACCACAATCCACTGTTAAAGCTGCCGGTCAGATCTTTCAACCAGCCGATCATAAACGGACTTAACGCTGAACCAATGTTGCCAGTGGCGTTGATCACCGCAATACCGATCGCTCGTGCCCGCAGGCTGATGGACTGATCCGGTGTTGTCCAGAAAATCGCCATTGCGCTGAATGATCCGGTCGAAGCCATAATGATCCCCAGCATCTGGATCATGTTGTGATCAGTTGCCGAAGCCAGTAACCAACCAGCGGCAGCGAACAAATAAGGAAGGGCGGTGTGATGCCTTCGTTCCTGGCGGCGATCTGAGTGACGGCTCCAGTAGATCATCCCGAGAATGGTACAAATCTGCGGTACGGCGGCCAGCAGGCCGATGGTGATATTACTGCTGCCCTGATTAAAGCTTTGTAGGATCTGCGGTGTCCAGATGCTGATTGCACTAAGTGTGTTGGTCAGGCAGAAATACGCCAGGGTATACATCATCACCACCGGAGTGAAGATCTCCCGCCACATGCTGCGTTGTTGCATGGCGTGGTGACTGATGGCTCCCTCTGGCTGAACCAGCGTCAGACGATCGTTATCCATCATCTCTTGCAGGCATTTTTTGTCTTCTTTCGTCAGCCACTTAGCTTTGTCCGGTGAGTCATCAAGCCAGAACCACACCATGACGCCGAGTAATACCGACGGGAAGCCTTCCAGCAAAAACAGCCACTGCCAGCCTTTTAATGCCATTACGCCATCCAGCGACAAAATGTAGCCGGAAACGATCGATCCCAGCGCTGTCGTTACCGGCATTGCTACCATAAACAAGGCGTTGGCACGGGCGCGGAAATAGGCCGGAAACCAGAAGGTTAAATACAGCAGAATGCCAGGCAGAAAGCCGGCTTCGGTAATGCCAACCAGTATACGCAGTACGTATAAGCTGGTGGGGCCAGTGGCAAACATGGTGGCCGTAGAGGCGATGCCCCAGAGCACCATGATGGTGGCGATCCAGCGCCGCGCACCGACAATACTCAGCATAATGTTGCTGGGAATGCCGAAGATGACATAAGCGGCATAGAACAGGGTGGTGGCGAGGCCAAACATGGTGGCGCTCAGACCGAGGTCGCGTCCCATCGTTAGCCCGGCAAAGCCGATGTTGATGCGATCAAGGAACGAGAAGATAAACAGCACGAACAGAAAGACGATCAGGCGGCGAAACAGCTTCTTAATAACCGCCTGTTGTCCGGTAGTCAGCGCTTTATGCTGATTCGCCGGATCGATACTCTCCGGTATGGCAGGTGAGGTGTCGCTCATTTTTCTTCCTCTAATGGGATTTTTGTAGGGTACGACAAGGTTTATGGCGGATGCGGCGTAAACGTCTTATCCAGCCTATGGTTTAGTGCGCGTGTAGGCCGGATCGACATTAATACACGCCGGGCTTAACGGTCGTGGCCTGCGCGCCAAACCGTGCTGCCAGCGCTTCGGCGGCGCGGGCGAGCAGGGTGGTGTCAACGCCGACGGCGACAAATAGCGCGCCCAGTTCCAGATAGCGTTTTGCCAGTTGCTCATTGGCGATCAGGATCCCCGGCGCTTTGCCCGCTTCGCGGATCTGCACGATCGCCTGCTCAATGGCGACCTGTACTTCCGGGTGCTGCGGATTACCGGCATAACCCATATCGGCGCTCAGATCCGCCGGGCCGATAAACACGCCGTCGACCCCTTCCACGTCCAGAATCTGCGGTAAGTTCTTCATTGCCTCACGCGTTTCGATTTGCACCAGCACGCACATTTGATCGTTGGCTTTTTGCAGGTAATCAGGAATGCGATTCCAGCGCGAGGCGCGAGCCAGCGCACTGCCCACACCGCGAATACCGGCGGGGGGATAACGGGTGGCGCGTACCGCTTCACGGGCTTCGTCGGCGTTTTGTACCATCGGCACCAGTAAGGTTTGTGTGCCGACGTCCAGCAGTTGTTTGATTTGCACCGGATCGTTCCACGATGGACGTACTACCGGCTGGCTGGGGTAGGGCGCAATCGCCTGTAGCTGGGTGAGCACGGTTTGCACGTTATTCGGCGCGTGCTCACCGTCGATCAATAACCAGTCGAATCCTGCTCCGGCCAGTAACTCTGCGCTGTAGCTGCTACTTAGCCCCAGCCATAATCCGATCTGCGGGCGGCCTGCTTTCAGCGCCGCTTTAAAACTGTTTTCCATCGTTCTCTCCTTAAACAAAGCGGCAGCTAATGGAGCCCATGTTGCCGTAATCGACGTGGAAGGTGTCGCCCTTACGCGCCGGAACCGGGCGGGTAAACGAACCGCCGAGAATGATTTGCCCGGCTTCCAGTTGTACGTCATACGGTGCGAGTTTGTTCGCCAGCCAGGCCACGCCGTTTGCCGGGTGATTCAGCACGCCAGCGGCGACGCCAGTTTCTTCAATCACGCCATTACGATACATCAGGGCGGAGATCCAACGCAGATCCAACTCATCGGGCTTAATGGGACGACCACCGAGGATCACCCCGGCATTGGCGGCGTTATCAGAAATGGTGTCGAACACTTTACGCGGGCGCTGGGTTTCCGGATCGATGTTGTGGCAGCGAGCGTCGATCAGCTCCAGCGCCGGGATCACATAGTCCGTGGCGTTGTAAACGTCGAACAGCGTGCAGTTTGGCCCACGCAGCGGTTTTGCCAGCACGAAAGCCAGCTCCACTTCAATGCGCGGCACGATAAAGCGATCGGTCGGGATATCGCTGCCATCGTGGAAGAACATGTCGTCCAGCAGCGCGCCGTAATCCGGTTCGCTGATTTGTGAGCTGGCCTGCATCGCTTTCGAGGTCAGGCCGATTTTGTGGCCTTTCAGCGTACGGCCTTCGGCAATTTTCAGGCGGACCCATTCGCGCTGTACGGCGTAGGCATCTTCGATGGTGATCTCCGGGTAATCCAGCGAGATCGCGCGGATCTGTTCGCGCTGTTTTTCTGCCTGATCCAGACGCTGGGCGATCAGGGTGTGGGTGTGTTTATCGAACATGGCGATATCCTGTGGCATTGCCGGATGCGGCTGCGCCTTATCATCCGGCCTGGAAGCTGGTACAAATTTATTTAAACAACGCGTGTACGTTGTTCTGTTTGAAATTCAACGTCGGGTGCAGCTCTGCAATCTCAAATGAAAGCGCCAGGTAACGGCTCTCCATCAGTGAGGCGAAGTGCGTTTTAATCAGATCAAACACCATTTCGCCCACTTCCTGACGGCTTTCCAGACTGCGCCCGCTGCCGATTTTTAGCGTCATATGCACAAAGGCGTAATCGTGCTTGCCATCAGCCATTTGCCAGGTATCGATCCAGTGCGCCCGGCTACGTATTCCCCCAAGCGGAAAAATCCCCGTCGCCGCCAGTGCAGTGTTAACACTGGCAAACAGCTCAGGTAAGCGGGCTTCTTCACGAATATTTTCAGTACATTCCACGATAAAGTGCGGCATAAAACGTCCTTACGCGGGAAGCGGGAAAACAGCGTTAACCTGACCAGTACCGGAGCTTGGGAACAGCTCGGTGATAAACTCCACCTTGCCGTCGTATTTATCCCAGCCGAGCATCCCCAGCAGCATCACCGTGTCGTGCATATTGCCTTCGCCGTAGCAGTAGTCGGCGTACTCCGGCAGCATATTGCAGAACTCTTTGAACTGGCCTTCGCGCCACAGCTTCACCACGCGCTCGTCCATCTGGCGGTCGAACTCGCGGGTGTAGCTGTTCATCCCTTCTTCCGCACGCTGATCGTCAATAAAGCGGTGCGATAACGAACCGCTGGCAAGGACCGCCACGGTGCCGTCGTACTGTTCGATTGCTTTCAAAATCGCTTCGCCAAGCTTGCGGCTGTCGGCAAAATCGTGAACCGTGCAGAAAGCCGAAATGGAGACCACTTTGAAGTGCTTGTCTTCATTCATGTAGCGCATTGGCACCAGCGTGCCGTATTCCAGTTTCAGGCTGGGAATGTTGTGCGCTTTTGCCCGCACGCCGAGTTTTAAGGCTTCATCGGCAATAAGCTGCCCCAACTCCGGGTTGCCCTCGTAGTTGTAGGTCATGTCACGAATAAAATGCGGCAGCTCGTTGCTGGTGTAGACGCCTTCAAAATGGTCTGCACAGTTGATGTGATAAGCACTGTTGACCAGCCAGTGAGTATCGAAAACGATAATGGTATCGACGCCCATTTCCCGGCAACGCTTGCTGATCTCTTTATGCCCGTCGATCGCACCCTGGCGGCAACCATGGTTTTTCCCTGGCAGTTCAGAGAGATACATCGACGGTACGTGCGTGATTTTGGCGGCTAACGCTAACTTACCCATATCAGACTCCCCATTTCGGAATTGGATGGTCGCCCATGGAAATGCAGACGTTCTTCATTTCCGCGAACACTTCGAAGCTGTACTCACCGCCTTCACGCCCGGTGCCGGAGGCTTTTACGCCGCCAAACGGCTGGCGCAGGTCGCGCACGTTCTGGGTGTTGACGAACACCATGCCTGCTTCAATGCCACGCGCCAGGCGTAACACTTTGCTGACATCCTGCGTCCAGATGTACGACGCGAGGCCATACTCCACGTCATTTGCCAGGCGCAGACCTTCAGCTTCGTCTTTAAACGGCAGCAGACAGGCGACCGGCCCGAAAATCTCTTCCTGGGCGACGCGCATACGGTTATCAACGTCAGCCAGCACCGTTGGGCGCAGGAAGTTGCCGCCTTTCAGGTGCGCAGGCAGGTCAGACGGTTTATCCGGGCCGCCCGCCAGCAGGGTTGCGCCTTCTTCAATGCCGAGACGAATATAGCCGGAGACTTTTTCCCAGTGTTGCTGGCTGATAAGCGCCCCAACCTGGGTATTCGGATCGTTCGGATCGCCCACGCGCAGACGGTTGGCGCGTTCGGCAAAGCGTTTAACGAATTCCGGGTAGATGCTTTGCTGAATAAAGATGCGCGAACCGGCGGTGCAGCGCTCGCCGTTGATCGAGAAGATGGTGAACAGGGCAGCGTCCAGCGCGCGTTCAATATCGGCATCTTCAAAAATCAGCACCGGCGATTTACCGCCCAGTTCCATGGAGTATTTTTTCAGCCCGGCGTTTTTCATGATGTTGCGCCCGGTGGCCGTACCGCCGGTGAACGACACGGCACGTACGTCATGATGACGAACCAGCGCATCGCCTGCGGTTGCGCCGTAGCCCTGTACCACGTTCAGCACGCCTGCCGGAATACCGGCTTCCAGCGCCAGCTCACCCAGGCGGTCAGCGGTCAGCGGGGAGAGTTCCGACATCTTCAGCACCGCGGTATTGCCCAGCGCCAGACACGGCGCGACCTTCCAGGTGGCGGTCATAAACGGCACGTTCCACGGCGATACCAGCGCACAAACGCCTACCGGTTGCACCAGCGTGTAGTTGAGCATCTTGTCGTCAACCGGATAGGTCTTGCCGTTCATCTGCTGGCAGACTTCCGCGAAAAATTCAAAGTTGTGAGAAGCGCGTGGGATCAACACATTTTTGGTCTGATGGATCGGCAGGCCGGTGTCCGCGGTTTCCATCGCGGCGATCTCAGGCACGTTCTGGTCGATCAGATCGCCCAGACGGCGCATCAGGCGCGCACGCTCTTTCATCGGCAGATTGGCCCATTTCGGGAACGCCTCTTTCGCTGCCGCTACCGCCTGATTGATCTCCGCTTCACCGCCGGAGGCCACATCTGCCAGCACTTCACCCGTTGCCGGATTGGTGGTCTGGAAGTAGTCGTTACCTGCAACATTTTTGCCGTTGATCCAATGATTTACTTTTTTCATTTCGCTGTTTCCTCACTCACAATTCGGTTCACCAGGCGGCCCACGCCTTCTACTTCCACCACTACTTCATCGCCAGGCACCACGTCAGATAAGCCTTTTGGTGTGCCGGTGGCGATCATGTCGCCCGGATTCAGGGTCATAAATTCGCTTAAGTAGGCGATCAGGAAGGGCACGCTGAAGATCAGATCGGCGGTGGTGCCTTGCTGGCGTAACTCGCCGTTGACGAAGGTGCGAAGGGTCAGATTATGCGGGTCCGGGATCGCCTCTTTCGGCACGATGGTTGAAAGCATCGGCGTCAGTCCGTCGCGGCTTTTTACCCGCAGGTTAGGGCGGTAGTAGTTTTCCAGATAGTCGCGAATGGCGTAGTCGTTACACACGGTGTAGCCCGCGACATAATCCATGGCATCGGCTTCGCTGACGTTACGCGCCTGCTTGCCAATAACTACCACCAGCTCCGCTTCGTAGTGCATGTATTCAATATTGTTCGGGCGCACGGAGGTCTGGTTATCGCCAGTGAGGGTATTCGGCGCTTTCAGGAACACCAGCGGTTCTTCCGGTGGCTTAAATTCCAGTTCGCTGGCGTGGTCGGCGTAGTTCAGGCCGAGGGCAAACAGCGTGCCGTGCGGGTGTGGCTGCGTTGGGAAGCTCTTGCGCGTGGTCACTTCACGTTCGTCCACTACCGGATTTTCCAGTGGCGGGAAACCTTCTGCGAGAACACGCACGCGATCGCCTGGCTGTATTTCCACGCGCGCCTGTGGCGTGCCGAGCAGAATGGCATCGCCTGGATTCAGCGTGGCAAATTCGCTCAGAGCGCTCAGCAACTGCGCGGCGTTACGTTGTAAATCGGCGGTGTTCCAATGATCGGCAGGACGCCCGTTGATCTCGGTATAGATAGTCAGATTATCGACATTGCTGGGAGCCACGGTTTCGCCAATGGGGCAGAATCCATCACGACATTTTGCTTTGATTGCCGGGCGGTAAAAGCTCTCTTCCGGCAGGCTGACGTCGTTAGCCAGCGCATATCCGGCGATGTACTCTGCCGCATCTTCTTCACGTACTTTCGTCGCCGTTTTCCCCACAATCAGCGCAACAGTCGCACCGCTCAGTACTTTTTCACCCTGTGGAAAGGGAATCGGTTCACCGCAACCAATCACCGTATTGCGCGGTTTAATAAACCAGACCGCAGTTTTAGGCGGGGTTTTGTAGGGGGATTGCTGGAACGCTTCCTGCCATGCATCAAGCTGGCTGCGATGGTTCAACGCTACGGCGAAGATAGTGCCTTTCATTACCACTCCTCGGATTCGATCATCTTAATCATTAATATGTTAATGATTGCTTTTATTCCCGATTGCGTAGTTTGGCAAAAGTAAGTGATGTAAATGTGATCTAATTAACAAACTATTTACATTTAAAGATAATAAAATATTAAATATCAGCAAGTTAACAAAACATGCTCAATTTTGATAAAATGAAGAATTGCAGGGGCAGCGCAGTCCCGGTAACGTGATGATTAACTGTTTCTATATTAATGATTTTGAATTTTTCAGGGGAAAGATAATGCACGACTCTCTAACCATTGCGTTGCTCCAGGCGCGAGAAGCGGCGATGAGTTATTTTCGCCCAATCGTTAAACGGCATAATTTGACTGAGCAACAGTGGCGCATCGTGCGTATTCTGGCGGAAAGCCCATCAATGGATTTTCACGATCTGGCGTATCGCGCCTGCATTTTGCGCCCAAGCCTGACCGGGATCCTTACGCGGATGGAACGCGACGGTTTAGTGTTGCGATTAAAGCCGATCAATGATCAGCGGAAGCTCTATATCTCGCTGACCAAAGAGGGGCAGGCGCTGTATAACCGCGCTCAGACACAGATTGAAGAGGCCTATCGGCAGATTGAAGCTCAGTTTACTGCCGAGAAAATGCAACAGTTAACCCATCTGTTAGAGGAATTTATTGCTCTGGGTAATTCCCGACAAGAAGACATCCCGGGCGATAATGAATAACTTTTTAATATCTGATAACCAGCGCCTGGTTTTTCCATGGATGGCGGGTTACACCTTTTCATAAAGTTTTTCCTTTCCAGGCCGAAAATCTTGCATCGGTCCACAGGAAAGAGAAAACATGTTAAAACGTATCAAAATTGTGACCAGCTTACTGCTGGTTTTGGCCGTTTTTGGCCTTTTACAACTGACATCAGGCGGTCTGTTCTTTAATGCCTTAAAGAATGACAAAGAAAATTTCACTGTTTTACAAACCATTCGCCAGCAGCAATCCACGCTGAATGGCAGCTGGGTCGCGTTGTTGCAGACGCGTAACACCCTCAACCGCGCGGGTATCCGCTACATGATGGATCAGAATAATATTGGTAGCGGTTCAACCGTTGCTGAGCTGATGCAGAGTGCCAGTATTTCGCTGAAACAGGCGGAAAAAAACTGGGCGGATTACGAAGCGTTGCCGCGTGACCCGCGTCAGAGCACCGCCGCAGCGGCAGAGATCAAACGTAATTACGATATTTATCACAATGCGCTGGCGGAGCTGATCCAACTGTTAGGTGCAGGCAAAATCAACGAGTTCTTTGATCAGCCGACCCAGGGATATCAGGACGGTTTCGAGAAGCAGTATGTGGCTTACATGGAGCAAAACGATCGGCTCTATGATATCGCCGTCAGCGATAATAATGCCTCCTACAGCCAGGCGATGTGGATCCTGGTGGGCGTGATGATCGTCGTACTGGCGGTCATCTTCGCCGTCTGGTTCGGTATTAAAGCCTCGTTGGTAGCGCCAATGAATCGCCTGATTGACAGCATTCGTCATATTGCAGGCGGCGATCTGGTGAAACCGATTGAGGTGGATGGCTCTAATGAGATGGGGCAACTGGCAGAGAGTTTGCGCCATATGCAGGGAGAGCTGATGCGTACCGTCGGTGATGTGCGCAACGGGGCCAATGCCATTTATAGCGGTGCCAGCGAAATCGCCACCGGCAATAACGATCTCTCTTCGCGCACCGAGCAACAGGCCGCTTCGCTGGAAGAGACGGCAGCCAGCATGGAGCAACTGACCGCAACGGTGAAACAGAACGCCGAGAATGCGCGTCAGGCCAGCCATCTGGCGTTAAGTGCTTCTGAAACGGCGCAACGCGGCGGCAAAGTGGTAGATAACGTGGTGCAGACTATGCGCGATATCTCCACCAGTTCGCAGAAAATCGCCGATATTATCAGCGTAATTGACGGCATTGCCTTCCAGACCAATATTCTGGCTTTGAACGCGGCGGTTGAGGCTGCGCGTGCGGGTGAGCAAGGGCGCGGTTTTGCGGTGGTCGCGGGAGAAGTGCGTAATCTGGCCCAGCGCAGCGCCCAGGCGGCTCGTGAAATTAAAAGCCTGATTGAAGACTCGGTGGGGAAAGTGGATGTTGGCTCTACGCTGGTCGAAAGCGCAGGGGAAACAATGGCGGAGATTGTCAGTGCCGTGACCCGCGTGACGGACATTATGGGCGAAATTGCTTCTGCTTCTGATGAGCAGAGCCGTGGTATCGATCAGGTTGGATTAGCGGTTGCTGAGATGGACCGGGTAACTCAACAGAACGCCGCACTGGTGGAAGAATCTGCCGCCGCCGCTGCCGCGCTGGAAGAGCAGGCCAGTCGCCTGACCGAAGCTGTGGCAGTGTTCCGGATTCAGCAACAGCAGCAACAGCAGCGTGAAACATCGGCTGTGGTAAAAACCGTGACGCCAGCTGCGCCGCGTAAAATGGCCGTGGCAGATAGCGGGGAGAACTGGGAAACGTTTTAATCGCCATAAAAATGCCCGATAAGCAAAATGTTATCGGGCATAGGGAGATTAATCTTTACGCGGGTCGTTGATCGGCTGACGAACCAGGAAGATGTACGCCAGTGCACCCGCCGCGGTGACGCAACCGCAGATGATTAGTGCCAGACGGAATGAGTGGGTGGTATCAACAATAAAACCAGTAATGATCGGCGCAAAAGAGGCGCAGATGAAGCTGGCAAAGTTCTGGATACTGCCCACCGACGCAGTCATGCGAGAAGCAACTGCGACGTGGATCAAGCCCCAGCAGGATGTTCCGGCAAAGTGAATACAAAACAGTGCCATGCCAATCAGCAGAACCGCTGTCATGGATGTTGTCGCTTGCGGTACGACCAGCGTAAAGGCGGCAGAACAGAACATCCCGGCAATAATGCAGATCTTACGGCTTTTAATCGGAGCCATTCCCCCTTTGACCAGCCAGTCAGTAACGTAACCGTTGACCAGCATCCCGGCAGCCCCAAACAGGAAAGGGATAGCCGCCATCAACCCTGTGCTTTTTAAATCCAGGTTATAGGCTGTTTGCAGGTAACCAGGAAGCCAGGCCAGATACAGCCACGCAGTGTAGTTGATGCCACTGAATCCGAGCATCATTCCCCACATTGTGCGGTTACGGAACAGGCTGCGCCATTCGGCAAAACTGAGCGGATCTCGGCGGGCATTGACGCTACCTGCATTGAGATAAGCTTGTTCAACGGCAGTCAGTTCTACGTGCTCGCGGTTGCGATAGAGCATATACCAGCCGATGGCGAGAAAAATCCCCAGCACACCAATGGTAATAAACATCCCACGCCAGCCCATCACCAGCATCATCGCTGCCAGAATCGGTGGGCTTACGGCTACGCCAATGGTAGAAGCTGCGTTGAAGAAGCCCATCGGGCGTCCGCGCTCTTTGATGTTGAACCAGTCGTTAATGACTTTTACGCCACATGGGTTCATCGGCGCTTCACCAATCCCCATACCGATACGCACCAACACGAACTGCGTAAAGCTGTGCACCATGCCAGACATGGCCTGGAACAGTGACCAGAAGAACATCCCCAGTCCCAGCATCAGGCGTGGGCCTTTACGATCCAATAGTGGGCCGCAAGGAAGTTGCGCAATGCCGTAAGCGAGTGAAAACACGGAGAGCAAAGCGCCGATTTCGGTGGCACTTAATCCCAATTCTTCACGAATCGTTAAATTTGCTACCGACAGCGAACTGCGGTCGAGATAATTGATTACCGCCGCAAAAAATAATAACAACATGGCGGTGGTTTGAATGCGTTTAATTCGGGTACTGCGTTGAACTAATCCATCTGGTGGCACGGGAATATCTGCCGATGAAGATGGAGTAAATGAAGAACGCGGATCGAGGGTGATATTTTCTTTTTCCACGCCGGACTCCTGTATTTATAATTTTAATTGTTTACGTAATTGTGCATTACGCAAGGTTGACATTAACGGCAGGTTAAAGTTTTAGGACTTTACTACCGCTCACAAAAACATTTTTAGTCGACTGATTGTGAGCATAGGTAAGCGGGAATTTCCCGGTATTTATCTTTTGATAAAACCGTGCACCCGCTAATAGTTTGCTGTTTTTAATCCGTACTTAATGAGCATAACGCGTGTTCTCATTAATGGATCGAATCATTGATTGTTTAGCTGAATTCAAATGGTTACGGAGCGCAAGGGTGGCATCAAGGTCACTGCGGCAAATCAGAGCGCTGAGAATGGTCATATGCTCATCGACGGCAATGATATTGCGCTGTTTAAGATCGCTTTCGTCCCATTGATAGTGAAAATGAAAGATGACTGAGATGATCTCAAGAGATTGATCAAAAAAGATATTGTCGGCAGCTGAAAGCAGTAAGGAGTGAAAATCTCTGTCAAGTTGCGAGAACATGCGAAAGCTATTGCCGATGTTGTCACGCAGTAGCCGATGACGTTCGAGCATGGTTTTCGCCTGCAGCCAGCGGGGATCATGATCAGGCAGGTTGAGAAAGTGCTGAAGTGAATGTGTTTCGAGCATTTCGCGTAGCTCAAACAGCTGCTCGGCGTAGGATTGATCGAATTGCTTCATGCTCCACTGGCCGCGCTTTTCGCTTTGAATAAGATTATAACGGCCGAATTTTAAAAGATATTCTCTTACTACAACCGGGCTGACACCCGCGGCCCGAGCCAGTTGCAGTTCAGAAAAAGTTTCCCCTGGGCGTAACTGGCGCTGGTTTATCATCGTGAAAAAAGCCTGCTCAAACACTTTGTTTTGTTCACTCATTGAAGCGGTAGTACAGGCGAAACCGTCATCATGGTCAGGTTTACGCGCAATAACATAGTCGTTTCCAACCTGCGTTAAGACGCCGCATTCGCGTAAGTGGCTGAGAATATGACGCACTGTAGTGCGGCTGATGTTGTACATTTCCGCCAGCGCACTTTGCGATGGAAGTGGGGAAGGGATATGACCCCGCGCCATATCATCAATGACCTGGTTAATCACATTGTGGCGTAAATTTTGTGAACGACTCATATTTTCCTCCTTGTGAGTCCATTAAAACCCGATTTAAAACATTTTTATGCGTGTGTTTTCACAAAACAGATTTTCCGTTCCGCTGCCATTTTTCATTTTCATTGATATCTAAGGCAACAAAAAATGGAGAGCCGAATCATGTCTACGATGAATGTTTTAATTTGCCAGCAGCCGAAAGAATTAGTCTGGAAACAACGCGAGATACCTATTCCGGGTGACAATGAAGCATTAATAAAAATTAAGTCTGTCGGGATTTGCGGTACCGATATTCATGCCTGGGGTGGAAATCAACCATTTTTTAGTTATCCACGCGTTTTAGGCCATGAAATATGTGGGGAGATTGTTGGGCTGGGTAAGAATATCGCTGATCTTAAAAATGGTCAGCAAGTTGCTGTGATCCCTTATGTTGCCTGTCAGCAATGCCCGGCGTGTAAAAGCGGGCGTACCAATTGCTGTGAAAAAATTTCAGTCATTGGCGTGCATCAGGATGGCGGTTTTAGTGAGTATTTGAGCGTGCCGGTGGCGAACATTTTGCCCGCAGACGGTATTGACCCGCAGGCGGCAGCATTGATTGAACCTTTCGCTATTAGCGCTCATGCGGTGCGTCGCGCAGCCATTGCTCCCGGCGAGCAGGTGCTGGTGGTCGGGGCGGGGCCAATCGGTCTGGGCGCGGCGGCAATCGCTAAAGCCGATGGCGCACAGGTGGTGGTGGCGGATACCAGTCCGGCACGCCGTGAACATGTGGCAACACGTCTGGAATTACCTGTACTGGACCCGTCAGCCGAAGATTTTGACGCGCAGCTGCGGGCGCAGTTTGGTGGTTCTCTGGCGCAGAAAGTGATCGACGCGACAGGTAATCAACATGCGATGAATAACACCGTGAATCTGATTCGTCACGGCGGCACGGTGGTATTTGTCGGCCTGTTTAAAGGTGAGTTGCAGTTCTCCGATCCGGAATTCCATAAAAAAGAAACGACGATGATGGGCAGCCGCAACGCCACGCCGGAAGATTTCGCTAAAGTCGGTCGACTGATGGCGGAAGGGAAAATCACTGCCGACATGATGTTAACCCATCGCTATCCGTTCGCCACGCTGGCAGAAACCTACGAGCGCGATGTGATTAACAATCGTGAGTTGATTAAGGGTGTAATTACTTTCTGATAAGGCGAGATTATTAAAGTTGCCATGCAGCGTCCGGGGAAGTGTTGGGCGCTGTTTTTTTTGTTTCTTAATAGTGTGTTGTAAGCCGGAGAAGGCGTGTAGGTCGCACCTTATGCGACCTACACATCAGTCAGGAATTACCCTTCACGTTCTACCACTTTAATTTCCACCATGCCGATCCCGAGCTTACGCGGCGAGTGTCCGAGGATATTCCCTTCGTTGGTTGAGACAGGTTCCGGCGGCACAATTACCAGCGTGTCGGCATCGGTTGGGTTATCGAAATGCAGTGTGGTGGTGGTCACTTCATTGCCCAGCACAAGAGTTTGTTCTTCATTGCCTACGCGTACCGGAATAGGACGGCTGGCGTTATTGCCGTATGCTTTGGCGGTAATCACCAGGTCAAATTTCTTCGGCAGCGGATGCTTGTACTCGATTTTTACTTCATCGCCCAGTTGCGCGTTGGACCAGCGGCCCCACGACTCCGGACGGGAAATCCCGCTAAACTGTTTCACCTCTTCTGGCGCACCGGCGACGTTAAAGATGAAACTGTCGGCTTTGTAGCGAATATCGTTATCAACAATCTTCAGCGTATCGACATTGCCTTTGTAACGCGCCATGTCGATGACCGTATCTTTAAATGCCGTTTTGCCCTTCCATGTTGTTTTGTCAACATGCTGGACAATTTGCTGACCGCCAAGCTGCCCTTGCGAGACACACCAGTCGGTGGAAAGTGCCAGTTCCGGAGCCCAAAGTTGTGCCATCTTGTAGCAACGGTCAACCCAGACGAAATTGTCGCGTGGAGCGAAATCGGCCAGCTGGAAACGCAGCGGTGCTGAGTATTCACTTTCCGGCAGCGGTTCCACGCGTTTGTCTGAAACCCGCAACAGCAGCGGCAAACGGAAATGGCTACCCGAGAAGGCAATCATGTTTTTCTGCTGGTCGATGGTGAACTCTTTCATCTCTTTAGGGAATTTCCACAGGCGGATGATATCCGGCTTCCACGCCAATGTTTTCTCTTTGATATTGAGGAAGATTTCCGACATCGACTGCCCGGATAAACTGCTACGACCAAGTCCGAGATAGTTATCGCCACCGAGAATGTCCAGCACCGTCGCGCCGTTATCCATCGTGTTACGCTTCACCGCCAGCGTCTCTTGCTGCGGCTTGTCGCCACGGATGACAAAAAACAGGTTATTGCGATCCTGTTTATTAAGGTATTTCCACGCCGTGTTGTTCATCGCTAAATGGTCAGAAGAGACGACGATGACGGTATCTTTAAACCACGGTGACGCTTTGATTTTGTTGATAAACGTCGCGATATTCTCCTGGCTGCAACTTACCGCGCTGAATGACTGATTCGGCTTACCGTCAAAATCATATTTTTTGCGGTTACAGGTACGCGAGATAAAACCATCCGGGTGATGGGTATCGACTGTCAGGGTAAACAGTGAGAATCGCTGACCTGAGCGGGAAAGCTCTTCAAACTTTTTCCACGCTTCATCGAGAACGGTATCGTCGTAGAATCCCCAGTCGTTGCGATAGTGCGGGTCGGCTACCACGCTTTTCAGCTCTTCTGAGCCGTATAAGTGGTCGAAGCCATGCGACTTCAGGAACACATCTTTACCGGCAAAACGCAGATTCGCGCCCTGCACGAAATAGTTCTGATAACCCGAGTTTTTCAGGATATCGCCCAGACAGATGTTCTGCGGGAAGAAGCTGGAAACAGAAGCGGAGGCGTTGCCTTCAAATGGGGCAAAAAGCGGAATGCCACACTGAGAAGCCACCATGCCCGCAATCGTGTAATCCGTTCCTGGCAGCTGCTGCGTGTGGCTGAAATCCAGGCCTTCATTTTTCAACGCGCCCAGTTCAGGCGTGAGATCCGGGAAAGCTTCGTTATCAAAATAGGTCCGCTCGAGACTTTCGCCGTAGATATAAACCAGGTTGAGTTTCGGGTCAGGGATAGTTTTCGACGGCTCTTTATAATAAGCCGCAAAGTCCGGGTCGCCGTCGCGTGACTGGGATTTCACCAGTTCCGTTATCTGACGAAATGCCGGGCTGGCATCCACTGAACCCAGCGCCAGTAAGAGTGCCAGCAGGCTGTAACCAAAATGGTGCGGATGATGACGACGACGGCGCAGGATCCAGCCCAGAGCACCGAACACCGCCGTCAGCCCCAGCACAATGCCGATACCCGGAAGAATGTATTTGCTGACGCCAGCACCGGTCAGGCTGTTGGTTAAGGTATAGAGAACCGCGTCGTTAATACCATCACCAGTAAAATAGTCGCTGGCAAACAGGGTGATATTTAAAACGACAAATAGCCCCAGCACCGTTAACGTGGCTGCAAACCACCAGGTGTTACGTCCCGCTTTCCATGCGTAAATCAGCACAGAGGCGAGAAAAAGGGCGAAAGAGAGTAGTTCTGACAACGGGCGATCCTCACTAAACCGGGCCGTTTAGCCAACGTTTAAGCTTTTTGAGAAGCACAATGTAATGGCGTCGCCATATTGCTGCAATTCTAGTGTCAAAAAAATGCGATGTTGTTAGGAATTAGTTTATAAACAGACTTTTTTGATCGCGGTCGCTTCCCGTGTAACAGGGGGAAAACCGTCCAGGAGCAGGGAAAAGGGCAGGAGAGAGCCGCGTCAGCTGGGTAACAGCTAAAACGCGGCGTTTCGCGGTTCAGGAAATGAAGTTCAGCCCCTGCTTTAACACCAGATCGCAGGCTTTGGTTTTCACCTTTTCTGCCAGCGGAGTTGTTCCGATGTTATCCAGATTGAGTTGCTGACCATCTTTGGTTTTCAGCAAACCCTGAATACCGTCCAGATAGTTGGTGTCTTCTTTTTGCTCTTCACTGTTCAGGCCCAGCTTTTCCAGCACCTGATTCTTGATGTTTTCGGCATCGGTTACCGACGCCAGCTTTTGCTTCGCGCAGTATTGCAGAATGCCTGCGGCATTGTTCATGTTATCTGCGCTTAAGGCCTGGTTTCCGCTGCTAAGCAAGTTAGTTAATGACGCGAGCGACCAACCGCCTTCCTGTGTCGTGCTGTTTTGGTTGCCAAGTTCGCTGGCGGCGCTGGAGAGCGCATCTTTCCAGGACGCAGCATGCACCCCGGTGGAAATTAATGCGCTGGCGGCAATGGCACAGCACAGAAGGTGTTTAATAGTTTTCATCATCATTACTCAAGGTGGAATTGTGTCGCAGTATACCGCCAGAAACGGGGATTAATACTCTTTACCTGTTACACGGCTACGGTAGCTATCCCAGTTGAAGATCACCCACAAACTGTTACCCAGGCGCATACGGTCCATCACGCGTTCGCCCAGCAACTTGGTCATCTCTTCCATATTACTGTTGGTCAGCATCCCGGTTGGGCGTTTGGAAGAAGAGCGGCGATCGACGATCTGGTTGATGATCACTTTTTCGTATTTCGATTCGGTCTGCACGCCGATCTCATCGATCACCAGCAGATCAACGTTGCTCAGATCGTTAAGCAGTTGTTCTTCGCTGGTACCGCTATTCCTGAAGGTATCTTTCATCGCCGACATAATATCGGCCACGGTGATGATCAATACGGATTTACCGCGTAGCAGCAGCTCGTTGCAGATTGCCGCCGCCAGATGGTTTTTGCCGGTTCCTGGCTTACCAGAAAAGATGAAGCTGGCGATGTTGCCGTCAAACTCTTCGACATACTGGCGCGCTTTGCTTAACGCATTCATCTGCCCTTCACACTCAACGCGATAGTTCTCAAAGGAGCAGTTCTGATGCAGTGGACGAATACCGGAGCGGTTAAAGGTGCGCTGCATTTTCATCGCCCGATTTTCACGTTCGAGAGCGGCGGAGCGGATCGCCCCTTGTTCTTTTTGCCAGGCCAGTAGTTCTTCACCCGTTTTGAATGCGGGTTTGATATGGGCAGGCATCATTTTTTGCAGGCGTTGCATCAGGTCGCCAACGTTTTTCATCGTTACCCTCTGAATCCTGGTGGAATTTGGCTGTCAGGTTCACTGACCGTATTCACATCTCGTTTCGGCAGTCCGCCGTTGCTGGCACGACCGATCTGCAGGCTGCGCGCCAGTTTTTGTTGCCACTGCACATGGTGAAAGACTTTACCTTCCGCCTGCCAGTAGGCAATGAATGAGGCCAGTTCTTCGGTGGTCACCGGCTCTCTTAGCGCCACGCCCCATAGCGCCGCCAGGCGGATAAAATCGGCATCGGGTTGCCAGTCCGGATACATGGCGAATTTCCCCATGGGTACAGCAACGGGAGCGGCTTGCGGTTCCTGATAGAGTTGATCGTCCAGAGCGACATCGCTTCCCGGACGCGCCAGCTTTTCTTCCAGCGCCAGCAGTTCAGCCAGGCGTGCAGGCGTGACGGCATAAAACGCCGGGGCATTGTTAGCAAATACGGCAACCACACCGCCTTCAGCTTTTGCCAGAACGGTTTGGTGATCGTGTACCAGGGCGTCAATACCAACGACGTCCGGGGTCAAAACTCTGGAAGACATACTGTTTCTCAAATATGGAACGATGAACGAGAAGGGAGATAACTTTTATAGTAACACACGGAGGAGAGGAGGCTGTCTCTCATCCGTGTGCTTAAGCGAGGCAATTTTATACGCGAGGGCGCTTGCGGTACAACCATAATCCAGGAATGGAAAGACCGATGGATAACGCACCAACAATCGATGAAGCTGTAAGAAAGTTGGTTAACAGGGTAATCATCAACGGTTCGCTGTAGCCTAGCTGACTGATTTTTACCGCCGAAATCATTGCGGTATAAGCTGATATGCCAGGGAACATAGGGATAACAGCCGCCACGGTAAACACTTTCGGATGCGCCAGATACCAGCGCGACCATTGAATACCAATGGTGCCGACCAGCATAGAAGCCATAAAGGTTGACCACTCAATATTCAACCCGCTGGTCATCAAGATCATTCGGGAACCATGACCTATCGAGCCAAGCAGCGCACACCAGCGTAACGCCCGCACGGGAACGTTGAACACCATCGCAAAGCCGACCGCAGGAATGGCGGCGAGGATCATATCCTGCGCCAATGCAAACAGAAATTCGATCACACCCATCCGCGTAGCCCCCAAATCGTCAGTGCCATCACCACGCCGACGCAGGTAGCCAGTGTCAGCAGACTGGCGATCGCCCAGCGTGCCAGTCCGGTATTGATGTGGCCTTTAAACATATCGGCGACGGCATTAATCAACGGAAAGCCCGGCACCAGCAGCAGAACGCTGGCGGCCATCGCAATGGTGGGGGTATTGCTGAAAGTGGGGAGTTGCAAAAGCAATCCGGAAATGGTGGTGGCGGCGAAAGCGGTAAGGCAAAAGTTGATCTGTGGATGAAGATGACGTTGTGCCAGCAGCTGGCGGATATACATCGCGGTCGTACTGGCAAAGAAGGTGATGACGGCACCATCCCAGCCACCGTTATTGAGTTTACAGAAACAGGCGCAAGAAAGGCCAACCATTAAGGCTACCAGCCATCTTGGGTAACGTAATGGCTGAATTTGGCTAAATCGTTTCTCTACGCCTTTGTAATCCAGCAGATGGTGCTCCGCCAGAATCACAATGTGCTGGACTTCAGTCACCACATGCATATTAATGCCGCGATCTTGATTTTTACGTGTCGATGTCAGGCATTGCCCATCTTTAATGGTTGTCAGCACTATGGCGTTCGAAGAGATAGAACTTTCGACGCTGTCCATCCCCAACGCCCGACCCAGTCGTGAGGAAAGCTCATCAACCAACGCGCTTTCCGCACCATGTTGCAAAAGAAATAATCCACACTGGATACAAAGCCGTGTTACGGCTCGCTGTTGCTCAGTTTGCATAACTCGCCCTTTGTCATAGACGTGCTGCGTATTGTTCAGATAATGAGAATCCATTTGTATCATGAAGCACGGTTGTTTTGCGGTAGGTTAAGATCAAAATTGCGCTGATTAATCCTGGTTATCGGGAGAAGCTCGGTGATAAAAAGCGAATTATCTCTCGCCGCAAACAAATTATCACATGAATATTATCACTATAATAAATTTATTGTTTAGCCTTAACGAATCAGGATAAAAGATAACTGGGCGCGTTTTTTAATTTTTACAAGTTAAAACTATCAGATTTTATTGAATAAATATTGATTGTGTGATTTTGCATTCTACTGGAAGGGATATCAGTTAATTATAAATTAAATGAATGAGAATTCTGTTTTTCATTAAGTATTTCTAACAACTTAATGTAGATATTTTAAATGTCTCCAGGCTATTTCACCAGGTTATCATTTGATGCTAACCTTCTGACACATGCAGTGGAGTTGTTGTGCAGCAGGAGTATGCTGATATGAAAGTGAATGCTAAGGATAATTTATTCGCTTAATCTATTAATTTGCTGGAAACATTTAAGGAATGAATATCCTGAATAAACCATCATGATTTTTAGACAGTGGATGTGGAGGAAATATGTTGCCAGGATGCTGCAAAAATGGAATTGTTATCAGTAAAATACCTGTTATGCAAGCAGGGTTAAAAGAGGTCATGAGGACTCACTTCCCTGAATATGAAATAATATCCAGCGCCTCTGCGGAGGACCTTACCTTATTACAATTACGTCGTTCAGGATTAGTCATTGCTGATTTAGCCGGTGAAAGTGAAGATCCACGTTCTGTTTGTGAACATTATTATTCTTTAATCTCGCAATATCGGGAAATTCACTGGGTTTTCATGGTGTCACGCTCCTGGTATTCCCAGGCAGTAGAATTGCTCATGTGCCCTACGGCGACGTTATTGTCTGATGTTGAACCCATTGAGAATCTGGTCAAGACCGTACGTTCCGGCAATACGCACGCAGAGCGTATCAGCGCCATGCTGACCTCTCCGGCAATGACTGAAACTCATGATTTTAGCTATCGCTCCGTCATTCTCACTCTTTCAGAGCGCAAGGTACTGCGGCTATTAGGTAAAGGATGGGGCATCAACCAGATAGCTTCATTGCTTAAGAAAAGTAATAAAACTATCAGCGCCCAAAAAAACAGTGCGATGCGTCGACTGGCAATTCACAGCAACGCTGAAATGTATGCATGGATAAATAGCGCGCAGGGTGCAAGAGAACTTAACTTGCCTTCTGTTTATGGAGATGCCGCAGAATGGAACACAGCCGAATTAAGAAGAGAAATGTCGCACTCATAGAAAAATGCGTCATGAGTAGTATCGGTATTGAGAGTTTATTCAGAAAGTTTGCGGGTAACCCTTATAAGCTCCATACCTATACCAGTCAGGAGTCATTTCAGGATGCCATGTCGCGGATCTCGTTTGCGGCGGTCATTTTTTCTTTTTCTGCCATGAGAAGTGAGCGCAGAGAGGGATTATCTTGCCTGACTGAACTGGCGATTAAGTTTCCGCGTACCCGGCGTTTAGTTATTGCGGATGATGATATTGAAGCTCGGCTGATTGGTTCATTGTCGCCATCACCGTTGGACGGTGTATTAAGTAAAGCGTCAACGCTGGAGATTTTTCATCAGGAACTCTTTTTGTCATTAAATGGTGTACGTCAGGCGACCGACCGACTGAACAATCAGTGGTACATTAATCAAAGCCGAACGCTAAGCCCGACGGAGAGAGAAATATTGCGCTTTATGTCGCGTGGCTACTCAATGACACAAATTGCCGAGCAGCTTAAACGCAATATCAAAACGATCCGTGCACATAAATTTAATGTGATGTCGAAACTGGGCGTCAGTTCTGATGCAGGGTTGTTGGAGGCCGCAGATATTCTGTTATGTATGCGGCATTGCGAAGCAAGTAATGTGTTGCATCCCTATTAATCCGCATGATGCCGGGTTTACTTCCCCGGCAGTGCTTTCATTTCAGCGTACAATCGCCACATTGCTGCACATCCGGTAAGCGATAACGCTGGCAGCAAGTGCGGCGCACCAGCAGGCCGTCGCGTAGCACCACGGTACGCCAGAGTGGATTATCTTCACCGGTCGTGAGCGTTTTCTCAAAAAAGAGGGCATGGCGCAGCGATTCAACCGTCGCCTCGCCGAGCAGCTGTTTCATCTCAGTCAGATACCAGTTGATCAAATAACCGGTATTGCTCCAGATAAGTTTACCGTTAATCTCTCCCGTTGCTTCTAGTGCCTGCACAACCGGAACAAGCGCCTGGCTGATTAACGTTTCCATTCGCTGCTGCGGCGAATGTAGTGTTGCGTTTTTATCTTCACACACATCGACCCAGAAACAGGCGGCGCGTCCGGTTTCGTGAAACTCAACGTGGAAATGTTCCGGCGACACATCTAATGCTTTTTCCTGCGTCAGTAGCGCCAGCATTAATGGTGGCACCATCAGGCCGATATACCATTGCGCCCATAGTGAGATCAGCGGTTTGTTCTCGCGGATCATCGTTGGTTGGTTGCGATAGATATGATCGGAATAGACCGCGAGTAGAGAACTTAGCGCATTCGTTGATGACCATTGCGCCAGCGTCATGGCGTTAAGCGGAGCGGGTTCATCCAGGCGGATAAACTCGAGCAAATGTTCACGATGTTCGGCGATCGTCGCCCGTATGGCTTGTGCAAGCCCAGCATCCTGCGGCTGGAGATGCGTTCGCCAGATAACATCTTCATAGAGCGGTGCGGAACGATAGGCCATAATCGGGATAGTAATCTAAATGATAATGATTGCTAATCCTAGCGATAGGTTTACCCGATAGCAAGGGATTTCTCTGGCTTGCAAATGATAAAAATTATCATATGATATTGGTTATCATTATCAATGAAAGAGATGAAACCATGTTGCAACGTACGCTGGGCAGTGGCTGGGGAGTGTTGCTGCCGGGATTGCTGATTGCAGGGCTGATGTATGCGGATTTATCGCCGGATCAGTGGCGGATTGTCATTCTGATGGGATTAATATTGACGCCGGTGATGCTGTATCACAAACAGTTGCGGCATTACGTTTTGCTGCCATCGTGCCTGGCGCTTATTGCTGGCATCATGCTGATGATAATGAATTTGAATCAGGGATGAAAAATCAGGGAAGAAACAAGAAAGGAAGTAAAGATAATTGGTGCGAGGGGGGGGAC